>Ga0208462_1001374_pt1 | contig 16769 bp, 14 predicted proteins | sample AD_SCU001_MetaG_FD_184452 | JGI IMG/M metagenome (GOLD analysis project Ga0208462, IMG submission 184452) | Active sludge microbial communities of municipal wastewater-treating anaerobic digesters from China - AD_SCU001_MetaG (SPAdes) (version 2) | ecosystem: Engineered > Bioreactor > Anaerobic...
TATTAGCGTAAATGATTGTTGTTTCTTTCTATTTGTCATAAGCTAGTTCATTTATTCTTTCATTGTATTCCTCCTTAGATATATTTCCATTACTTAGCATTGAGTTTAGCCCTGCGATGTAGTTTTGTTTGATTTGGGAGGAAGAGAAGACTGTATCGTATATTTTAATATCATTTATTAATCCTTTAAACCAGTATCCCCCTTCTTTAGAAATATATAAATTGTTAGAATTTCCTTGTGAAAAATAACGTGCATGACTAAATGAATTTATAAATGCACCATTAATGTAAAGCTTCCAAACATTACCCTCCACTATTCCAACAATGTATTTCCATCTACCATCATAAGGTATAGAAGCACCAATAGCACCTCCACCATAACCTGAATTATCGCCCCAATAAAACTGAGCATTCGTAGGATACACCATTAAATCGTAACCATTGGGATCTTGCCAATTTGTTTTTTTAGACACAATTTGATACCCAGCATGTTCAGATGTTATAGGATTTATCCAGACACCCACAGTTATCTGATTTACAATATTTAAATTAGAATTATTTCCACAATTTATATTATCGTTCACTCCATCAAAAGATAAAACATTACCCATCTCTTCATCATTAACTATTTGAGGACATAAAGAAGTTGTACAAGCTGTGGAAGTATTATCATAGAATGTTCCATTATTACTTCCCCACTTATCATTTAGTACCCATGTTGTGCCTTTGGTAACATGATCAGCATCCCATGCTGATACCATGTTAGCTGCAAGATTATTTTGTACACTTTCTTCAAATACTTTTGATTTAGCTATATTAGCTTTATCAATTGAAGAAGAAGTAGAGATCATTATTACTCCTGCTAATATTCCAATAATTACAATAACCACCAATAATTCTATTAAAGTGAAGGATTTATTCTTATTCATGGGCTAATGTGCTTATCCTTTCTTTGTAATCTTTTTCCGAAATCAAATTTTTACTTAATAAAGAATCAAGTCCTGCGATATAGTTTTGTTTTACTTTAAATGAAGACATCACAGTATTATATAAATTAATTTCATCCATTAAACCAATAAAATAATCATTATAAATCGCATCTCCATCCCGATCAGCGCCAATAACTAACCCTTTTGTACTTTCCAACACAGTTCCTGTGTATGATTGATTTGGATCTCTCGTACCATTGATGTAAAAATAAATTAGATTACTATTTCTATCAAAAACAGCAACTACGTGATTCCATGTATTCAAAACTATTTTTTGAGAAGAATTTTTACTTTGATTTACATAAAATTGGACCCGATTATCAGCAGAGACTCTTCCTAAGTATAGGGCGTTATCCCAACCATCACTTGGTTTATTCAAAAAAGTAGATCCTCCACTTTGATTTACCCACAATTCTATTGTTTGGATATTTGTCATCTCTAGACTGTTGTTATCTTCTATACATATTTTATCCCCTCCATCAAATCTTAAACAATTATTAGATATGCAATTATCCGTAGTCCAAGTGGGATCATCACTAGCTGATCCACTATTTAACCCCAAGTAGCCGCTATTATTTCCCCAAGAATCATTAACTACTTGCCCAGAACCTTCATCAAATTTCCATTCCGAAACTAAGCTTAACAAAAGTTCGCTCTTAAGCGTAGAAGAAAAAGCTCTTGCTTTAGCAAAATTAGCTTTATCAATTGAAGAAGAAGTAGAGATCATTATTACTCCTGCTAGTATTCCTATTATTACTATAACAACAAGAAGTTCTATTAAAGTGAAGGATTTTCTCTTATTTTCCATAATAAGATTATATATTAAACATCTAGGTTTTTTACATCTTTAGCTGTTAATTGAATAAATCTTTTTCTTGGAGCAACTTCTTTTCCCATAAGCATGTCAATTACTTTATCGGCCTCTTTTGCATCTTCTATAGTAACCCTAACTAAAACTCTTCTTTCAGGATCCATAGTTGTTTCCCATAGCTGTTCTGGATTCATTTCTCCAAGACCTTTATATCTTTGCATTGAATAATTCTGGTTTTTAATTGTTTTGAATATCTCATCTCTTTGTCCTTCTGTATATGCATAATGCACCTCTTTTCCTGCCTGTATTTTATATAATGGTGGCTGAGCAACGTATAAATAACCCCTTTCAATGATTTCTTTAAAATATCTAAAGAATAAAGTTAGAATAAGAGTTTTAATATGGTTTCCATCAGAATCTGCATCACACATGATAATTATTCTATGATATCTTAACTTTTCAATATTAAAATCTTCAGCAATAGCTGTTCCCATTGCAATAACTAAATTTCTAATTTCTGCCGATGCAAGCATTTTATCTATTCTAACCCTTTCGACATTCAAGATTTTACCTCTTAAGGGCAAGATTGCTTGAAATCTCCTGTTTCTAGCTTGCCTACTCGATCCTCCAGCAGACTCTCCCTCTACAAGATATATCTCTGATTCTTCTGGATTTCTTGAACTACAATCAGATAATTTTCCTGGAAGAGCTAATCCGTCTAATACTCCTTTTCTTAGAACGTGCTCTTTTGCAGCACGAGCAGCCTGCCTTGCTTTTGCTGAAAGCATTGATTTTTCAATAATAATTTTTGTGTCTTGAGCAAACTTATCTAAGAAATCAATTAAAGCCTCTGATGTAACTGCATCAACAGCAGCTCTAGCTTCTACATTACCTAATTTTGCTTTAGTCTGACCTTCAAACTGAGGATCAGCAATTTTTATTGAAATAACGGCAAAAAGACCCTCTCTTACATCATCTCCTGTAAGTTTATCATTATTCTTAAGAACTCCGTTCTTTTTAGCATAATCATTAACAAGCCTTGTTAAAGATGTTCTAAATCCTGTTAAATGCATTCCACCTTCTGGGGTAAATATGTTATTTGTAAAGCTTTCTTCGGCGGGCTCTATCTCATTAGTATATTGAAAGGCTACCTCAACAAAAATACCATCTTTTTCTTTAGCAACATAAAAAGGATCTGGATTTAAAATTTTAGTATCTCCTATCAAGTAGCTTAAATATGATTTTATTCCACCCTCAAAATAGAAATGATATTCAAAAGGCTTTTCTTCATTTCTTAAATCATAAAAATCTATTTTGACTCCCTTTGTTAAATAAGCTTGTTGTCTCAAATGATCAAGAATAGTTTTTTTACTAAATTTAATTTCTTTAAAAATAGTTTCATCTGGGCAAAATGTAATCGTTGTTCCATGCTCTTTTGTATCTCCTATTCTTTTAACATCATATTTTGGAACCGCTGTGTCGTATTCTTGTACATAAATACCACCGTCTTTTTTAACTTCGGCTTTAAGATATGTAGACAAGGCACAAACTACTGAAACTCCCACACCATGAAGTCCTCCCGATATTTTATATGCCCCACTACCAAATTTTCCTCCAGCATGAAGCGTAGTTAAAATAGTTTCTAGCGCTGATTTTCCTGTTTTTTCATGCACATCTACTGGAATACCTCTTCCATTATCTTCAACTTTTACCATATTTCCTGGAAGTAGGCTTACAATGATATGGTCACAGTATCCCCCAATGGCTTCATCAAGTGCATTATCCACTACTTCATAGATTAAATGATGTAATCCTTGAGGCCCAGTTGAACCAATATACATACCAGGTCTTTTTCTAACTGGCTCCAATCCTTCCAAAACTTGGATGGAACTGGCTGAATATGAATTTTTTTTATTAGTCATAATTATTTATTGCTTAACTTCCCATTCAGGGTTTTGCATTAAGTTACTAATTATCTTATCTCGTATCTCGTTTATTTCTTTATTTTCTAGCCCTCTTTTATCTGACTGTAAAAATATTCTAAACGTAGCACTTTTTAAATTTTCATCGTAGTCGTTATAAAGGTCTAAAAGATCAATATTCTTTATTAAATTAACTTCTGATATCTTTATAATTTCCATTATATCTTCTATGTATGCATTGCTTGGAACAATAACTGTAATGTCTCTTGTCGCTACTGGATAAGGATATATTGGCATAAATTCATTTTCATTTATTATCTCATCTTTTAGTGCATCAAAATCTAACTCAAATAATACTGGATCCACATTTAAATTTAAACCATCCAAAACATATCCTGATAAATGTCCAATAACACCAACCTCTTTTTTATTGACCTTTATTATAGCAGATTTTTTCTTACTTAAAAAGCTCTCTTTTCCATTTGGAATATATTCAATATGAGATATATTGAAATTATTAAAGATTGCCTCTAAATACCCTTTAAGAATAGGATAATCTCCTTCGAAAATAAGACCAGATATAAGTTTTTTTTCAGAAACAGATCCATTCTTAAAAAAACCTTTACCTATTTCATATATCTTTATATCTTTTTCAAACTTTAAATTTAATTTTAAGTTTTTAACTAAGTTAGGAATTAGAGAAGGTGCTAAATATTCGGAATCAACTGTAATTGGGTTTTGGATTTCTATTAATTTTGATAAATTAAAAATTTCCTTATCTTTTTTTCCTAAAAAAGGATAATTATAAACTTCAGAAAACTGAAGCTCTTTAAAAATTAATCTTAAATTATCAGCAAAATAAAGACTTTCATTTCTTTTAATCTTAATTCCTGAAATGGGTAAAACAGGATTTATTTTATCATACCCATATATTCTACCAATTTCTTCGATTAAATTTTCTTCGATTAAAATATCTTTTCTAAATGAAGGAACTAAAACTTGAATTTTGTCTTTTTCTTCTTTAAGTATTTCAAATCCTAAACTTCTTAAAATTCTTTTAATATCTTTTAAATCAATTTCTAAACCTAAAAGTTTATTTAAATAATCTAAATGTAAACAAACCTTTTTGGGCTTTTCTTTTTCGTTATATATATCAATTACCCCTTTTAAAATTTCTGCCTTGGTTATTTCTTGAATTAAAGAAGCTGCTCTATCTAAAGCAATAACTGTAAGCTCGGGGTCAATATTATGTTCAAATCTATATGATGAATCTGTTCTTAATTTAATTTTTTTAGATGTTTTTGAAATTAAACTACCCTCAAAATTAGCTGATTCTATCACAATAGCTTTTGTATTTTCTGTAATTTCTGCTTTTAGTCCCCCTTTGATTCCAGCAATAGCAAGGGCGTCTTCCTCGTCTCTTATAGTTAAAATATTCTCATCTAAAACCATTTCTTGATTAGAAAGAGTTATAAATTTTTCGTCTTTTTTGGCCTTATCAACAATAATTTTTTTATTTTGTGAAAGTTTCTCATAATCGAAAGCATGAAGAGGTTGCCCTAATTCAAGCATAACATAGTTAGTCACATCAACAACATTATTTATTGGAGAAATTCCACAAGCTTTTAGTCTATTTTTAAGCCATTCAGGTGATTCTTTTATACTAATTCCTGTTAAAACTCTAGATGAATATCTTTTGCACCCGTCGCTCTTAACCTCAACTGACAAGAATTTATTAATATCTAAAGATTTACTTTCTATTAAATTGCTTTTAATAGGATTTAATTCTAATCCAAAAATAGCTGAGCATTCTCTTGCGATGCCTAAGTGGCTTAAGGCGTCACTTCCTCTATCAGGTAATACTTTTACTTCAAATGTATAATCATCATTATGTTTTTGAGGAAGTTCTACTTCAAAAGCATGAAGTGTTAACTTATCACAAACTTCTTTTATATTAGGAAGTTTTTCTTTAAAAAATGAATTTAAAAAATTGTATGAAATGATCATAGTCTTAGAACTGTTTTAAAAATCTTAAATCACCACTGTGAAACCATCTAATATTATCTATTTTGTATTTCATCATTGTTAATCTATCAACTGAAACGCCAAATGCAAATCCTGTTACATTCTTAGGATTTAAACCGCAATTTTTCAAAACATTTGGATGAACCATTCCAGCTCCTAAAATTTCAACCCATCCCTCTCCAGAACATACAGAACAACCTTTTTGATTACATACAAGACAACTCATATCAACCTCAAACCCTGGTTCAACAAAAGGAAAATAACTAGGTCTTAATCTAATTTTTACATCTATGTTTCTAAAATATTCTTGTAAAAATCTCTCAAGTACTGCCTTTAAATTAGCTACGGAAACATCCTTATCAACGAGAAGCCCTTCTATTTGATAAAAACATACTTCATGACGAGCATCTGTAGCTTCACTCCTAAACACTCTTCCTGGAACAACTATCTTAATAGGTGGTTCATGTGCTTCCATATATCTAGTCTGAACATTAGAAGTATGAGTTCTTAAAATTAATTTTTCGTTTTGTGGAAGATTCTCTCTATTTTTCTGCGCTATAAAAAAAGTATCCTGCATTTCTCTCGCTGGATGATTTAAAGGAAAATTTAAAGCATCGAAATTATGCCACTCATCCTCTATTTCAGGACCTTCAACAACAGAAAATCCTAATAATTTAAAAATATCTTCTAATTCTTTTTTAGCTAAAGATAATGGATGAATATGGCCTCTTTTAAACTTTTTACCAGGAAAAGTTATATCCAAGAAATCCATTTCTTCTTTTTCCTCAATTTCCATTAATCTAAAAGCTTTTTTCTTTAAATCGATTTTTTCTTTAAGAAAATCAGATAATTTATTAAGTTCAATACCAAGCTTTTTTCTTTCATCCGAATCCAAACCTTTCATAGAGGAAGACAATTCTCTTATTATTCCCTTCTTCCCTAAATAATTTTTTTCTAAAGTTTCTAAGTCGCTATTATTAGTAATTTTATCTAACTTTTCTAAGACTTCTTTTTTAAGATTTTCTATATTCATACTAATATATTCTAACTCAAATAAGGCAAAAAAGCAAATAAAAAAGAGGTCTAGCATAGTCCCTCCATTTTTTGCACCAAAAGGTTTCCAACCCTTCTCGCATCAATAATTATTTCAGAAGATTTTTGATCGTCTATCTCCTCATATTCCTGCAAATCTGCCTGCAGTTCCTTGAGAAGATTGGCGTAAATTTTCTTTGAAGTTTTCTTTTTTGTGAGATTTAGAAAATCCTTAATGTAAGATACCTTAATGAGCAGCTTTACTTCTGCTTCTTCTAGTGTTTTCTTAAACATCAACCAAACCTCCAAAGTTCTTTTATTAATATAGAACACTATTTTAAAAATATCAATAGTCATATTTAACAAAAACAAGCTAATAATAGCTTGCTTTTTGGCGGACCCGACCGGACTCGAACCGGCAGCCCCCTCCGTGACAGGGAGGTGCGATAACCAATTTCGCCACGGGTCCAATTTATGTGCCAGAGGTGAGAATCGAACTCACGGCATCTCGCTTATGAAACGAGTGCTCTAACCCCTGAGCTACTCTGGCCTCTGACTAAAAATGTTGCGGTTCTTGGAATTGCACCAAGGCCTCCAGCTTATGAGACTGGCGAGATACTACTTCTCCAAACCGCTCCGTGTATTTACACATATAGTAATACACTAAAAAACAAATAAAATCAAGTTTAAAAAATAGAATCCTCAAAAATCATTAAATCATCTATAGAAAAAGTAGTTGCTTCACAACCTATACACAAGCCTGAAAATGACTTCCTTCCAAAACTAGAAACCTCAACTTGTGTACTTGCTTTTGTTTCCCCATCAATAATTCCATAAAATTTAGAACTATTATCTATCGCCCCACAAACAAAATGCCATGCGTTATCATTAACAACTTTTCCAGTAAGAGGAATAGAGGTAAACACTCCATCTGCGGAATATACATTAAAATTAATTAAACCATTAATAAGATCAATCTTAAAATCATTATAATTTTCCATTAAAACAAAAGAGGCATTGCCAGTTTTAATCCAAAAGCAAATCGACTTAAATCGCAAATTATATGGGATTTGATAAAAAAGTATTTCTGCTCCTTGTGAATAAATACAACCATTTCCTTCTGGACAATTTGTCTCCATCTGAGAAGTTCCTTCTGCGTAACCATTAATACCAAATCTTCCAGAATCATATGCGGGATATTTTTCCTCCATTTTCCATTCAGCTAAAAGGCTAGAGCCTAACTTATTTTTGACCTCGTTAGAATAAGCTATTGTTTTTTTCAAATTTGCGTCATCCTTCCACTCGTTAATACCATAAACCACTATTCCCGATAAAATAGCAATGATTGTAACAACGGCCATAAGTTCTATTAAAGTAAAGGATTTTATTTTCATTTATTTAATATCCCAATTTTAATCAAAGTATCTTTACTCGAATTATAAATATTTATCATATCCTCTTCTTTTAGCTCAACATGATCATTATTCTGAATAGCCCTACTTAATTCCGAAACTCTTCTTACATTTTCTATGTTTGGAAAACCGCCTTCTTCTACTCCATAATCATCAAAAATGCTACGACTATTATCGCCAATATATCCAAATCTTTTCAAGATTTGAACCATTAGCTTATCGTTAATGATGATCATTTTTTCGTAATCATTTTTTTTAAAAGCCTTATCAACATCATTCCATAAAGCAACAAATTTTCTTGGTTTTCCGTATTTTTTAGGATCGCTCAAAAAATCAACTATTTTTCTTCTAATTTCGGATATGTAGTACTTTTCTTTAAAAATCAGAAAAAGAGAAATAATAATAAAAAATGCAGAAATCAAAATAAAAACATTTCTATAAGGATCAATTAATGTTTGAACCTCAGGGGATAAAATTAACTTTGTATAATAAGTTATATCTTGCATTGAATATTAGCAATATTAAATAATTTATTCTCGTTAAAATGTGAAGTAATAATATGTAATCCTACAGGAAGGCCGTTTTTAGACAATTCAAGTGGAACAGATATTGCTGGAAGTCCGGCTAGATTTACCGGTGTAGTATATATATCAGCTAAATACATGGCAAGAAAATCATCTGTCTTTTCTCCTATTTTATAAGGTAAAACAGGAGAAACTGGTCCTAATATAGCATCTACTTTTTCAAAAGCATCATTAAAATCCTTCTTAATAAGTGATCTTGTCTTAAGTGCCTGTTTGTAATAAGCATCATAATATCCTGAAGATAAAGTGTAGTTTCCAAGCATTATTCTTTTTTTAACCTCCTCTCCAAAACCTTTTGTTCTAGTATTAACATACACATCGTCAAGTGTTCTACCTACCTCATTAAATCCATACCTTATACCATCAAATCTTGCCAAATTTGCAGAAGCTTCTGCAGTAGCAATAATGTAATAACAAGCTAAAGCATATTTTGAATGAGGTAAACTTATTTCAATTATTTCTACCCCCATTTCTTTATATTTCTGAATAGCTTTTTCAACAATTGCTTTAACTTCATTATCAAGCCCTTCACTGAAATATTCTTTTGGTACTCCTAATTTAATATTATTTAAATTAAATTCATTATTATTTTCTATTTCAATATTTGTAGAATCCCATGCATCTTTTCCCTTTATAACATCATATACTATTTTTGCATCTTCCACTGTATTTGCAAAAGTTCCTATTTGATCAAGTGATGAGGCGTATGCTATTAAACCATTCCTAGAAACACTTCCATAAGTAGGCTTTAATCCAACCACATTACAAAACGATGCCGGTTGTCTTATTGATCCGCCAGTATCTGATCCTAAAGAAAATGCACACATTTCCGAAGCTAATGCTGCTGCTGATCCACCTGAAGATCCTCCAGGAATTCTTTCTAAGTCATAAGGATTTTTAGTTGGTCCAAAATATGATTTTTCGGTTGAAGAGCCCATCGCAAATTCATCCATATTTGTTTTACCTAAAAAAACAACTCCTTCTTCTTTTAATTTTCTAATTACAAAAGCATCATATGGGGCAATATAATCTTCAAGCATTTTTGATCCAGCCGAACACCTTTTCCCCTGAATTAAAATGTTATCCTTAATCGCACAAGGAATACCTGTTAAAATAGTAGCTTCTCCTTTTTTGATTCTCTCATCAGCTTTTTTAGCCTCTAAAATAGCGTCGTCTTGAAAAACTTCTAAAAAAGCATGTATGCTTTCATTCTTTTCTTTAATTGTGTTTAAATATTCTTTTGTAAGTTCTTCTGAAGAATACTTTTTAGAATCTAAATCCTCTCTAATTTCTTTTATAGTTTTACTCATCTTTTAATATTTTTTTAACAACTAAATATCCATCTTTTTCTTTTTGTATTAAATTAGTTTCTGCATATTTAAAAGCATTATCCTCTCTCTCAACATTTTTAATATCGATAGAATGTGACATTTCAGGAATATTTTCTGTATCTAGTTCTTGCAATTCTGAAACATAATCTAAAATTTGCGAAAAATCATTTTGCAATTTGTCGATCTTTTCCTCTTCAACTTCTAACTTAGAAAGTTTAATAATCTTTAAGACTTCTTGTTTTTCAATCATGGTTTTATGATAGTATAAAATAAAGATTTAATCAATAATTATTTTTCAGCTAATTCGTTTATTCTTTCATTGTATTCTTCATTAGATATGTTTCCATTACTTAGCATTGAGTTTAGTCCTGCGACATAGTTTTGTTTGATTTTGGCGGAGGAGAGAGCTGAATTATATATCCTTATATCATCCATTAATCCTTTGAAAAAATTACTAGCATTATATGCTCCAACATATGTTATGGAATTAGCAGGACCATTAGAAAGTGTTGCCTCAGGTGATAAAAAAATACCATTAAAATATATTCTAGCCCTGCTATCACTATACGTAAAAACTATGTGATGCCATTTGTCATTATAAAAATTAGCAGATCTACTTATTTGTGGAGTTGACCATGTGTTACTAGCCACAATATTTCCTGATGATAAATATAAAACATGTTGACTACCGCTTCCTGATATTATATTTGAAGCACTTGGAGTATTTGTTTTTATCCATACAGATTTTGTATAAGAGCTTTCGCCTATTATACCGTTTCCATAATCAATATAATCACCGTCGCCATCAAAACTCATACACCTTCCAGAAACACAATCATTATCTCCTTTTATTTGAGGATTACCATACACTGTTCCATTATTAGAACCCCAAGTATCTTTTATATCATTATTAGTAGCTACTCTATTGATTGTTTGATCAGTACCTTCATCAAACGTCCATTCAGATACTAGATTTAATAATAATTCTTCTTGAACAGTGTTTGAGAATGTTTGAGCTTTAGCAAAGTTAGCTTTATCAATTGAAGAAGAAGTAGAGATCATTATTACTCCTGCTAATATTCCAATGATTACTATTACTACTAGTAGTTCTATTAAAGTAAATGATTGTTGTTTGTTTCTATTTATCATGTATATACTTAATAATAGTAAATTAGATATTTATCTTGATATGGCTCTTAACTTAAACTAAGTATATCATAGACAATTCAATAAATCTATTCTACGCTTTGCTTAGTAAGTACTTCCAAGAAGAGGAGTAAAATCATCGCTTTATCATGTAGGTCTATTAAGTTTAAGACACTACTTGCCTATGACTATTTGTTTCTTTTCTTAAGATTACTAAACCACGAGTTTAACTTGATGTAGGTTCATGTTAATGAATACTACAGGTCTAAATACATGATTGTGGCGTAAGGTTAGAAAAGATACTTAGCTTCTTGATTGGAACTATCTTTACATTAACAAGGTCTAATATATATTAATTAGTAATTTTAATTAAAACCTATGTTCTATTACATTGGCATTGATGTGGGAAAGTTCTCTCATTCAATATGCATTCTTGATGATTCAAGAACTAAAAAGATATTTCAGATTAATAATGACAAAGAAGGGTTTGAAGTTTTAAGAAAGAAACTACCTAACCTAGATAACATACTCATTGGTATGGAAGCTACGGGACACTATTTCTTAAATATATATGATTTTCTACTTAAACTTAATATTAATGTAGAGCAAATTGCTCTTCTAAATCCTTTGCAAGTCAAAGCATTTAGAAATACAAATTTAAGGGGTGCTAAGTCAGACAATGTAGATGCTGAAAGAATTGCAGAGCTTCTAAGATTTGGTGATTACAATAGATGTAATGTTTCTACTTCAAGTATTGCAGATCTAAGAGAGTTAACTCGCTTAAGGGCTGATATTGTTTCAAATACTTCTGATGTGAAGAGAAAGATCATTTCTCTTTTAGATCGTATGTTTCCAGAGTTCAATGAAGTATTTAAGAATCAATTCACTTTTACAGCAGTTTCATTGCTTAATGATTATCCTACTCCTGAAGATTTATGTGAGCTATCTCTAGAAAAACTAACTTCAGTAATTAAAGGATTAAGTAAAAGAGGATTAGATAAGGATAAGATATTAAGACTTTATGAAGGTGCTCGTAATTCAATTGGCATTAGTTTTGGAAAAGAAGCGTTTAAAATTGAACTTAATATATTACTAGAAAGACTCAAGGTTGGAAAGAAACAAACTGATTTTATTGAAGAAAGGATTGATGAATTGGTCAAAAACTTTGACTTAAATATCTTTACTATACCTGGAGTTGGTAATACTACTGGAGCAGTAATACTTTCTGAGATTGGAGATATTTCTAAGTTTAGTTCTTCTCAGAAATTAATAGCATTTGCAGGGCTTGATCCAAAACTGAAAGAATCGGGAAAATATCAAGGAAAGACACCGATTAGCAAAAGAGGTTCTAAGTATCTAAGAAATGCTTTATGGTCTTCTGCTATGGTAGCATGTAGACATAATGAGAAGTTTAAAGAAGATTACAAAAAAAGAAGAGATAGAGGAAAGACTCACAGATATGCAGTTACTGCAGCTGCAAACAAATTAACAAAGATTGTTTACCATATTTTAAAAAACAATGTACCTTTTGATTCAAAGTTAGTTTAAAATACAATACATATTAGTGTAAAGTTACTTCCAATTGAGAGCTATTGACTATATAACTTGTCATAGGCTAGTTCATTTATTCTTTCATTGTATTCTTTATTAGATATGTTTCCATTACTTAGCATTGAGTTTAGTCCTGCGATGTAGTTTTGTTTGATTTGGGAGGAGGAGAGGGCGGCGTTGTATAATCTTACGTTATCAATAATACCTTGAAAAGAATTGCTTGCAGCATTACCACCAATATAAAATGATCCTGCGGTGTTTGGAGGAGTTAAATAATTATTATTTTTCGCCATCAACGAACCATTTCTATAGATTTTTCCACCATCTAAATTATATGTACCAACATAATAATACCAAGTATTATTTATTAGATCTAAATCATCGTATATATTATAAACATTAGATGCTAGTAATTTTAACAACACATTATCTCCCCAACCTTCATAACCAAATTCTATTTCGGGGCCAGCAGCATTATTTTTTTTTATAAAATAATACCAAACATCTGGTTCTAATCCATATTTTCTCGAAGGCTTAATCCATAAAGATATAGAAAAAGAATTCTTTATGTTCATACTGGCATTATTTCCACAATCAATATAAGCGCCACTTCCGTTAAAATTATAACATCCTCCCGAAACGCACTCTCTTATTGTATTATCTTTGTACTGAGCCCCAGCAACTACTCCATGATTATTTCCCCAGGAATCTTTTGTTATTCTTCCTGTTTCTTCTGGTTCATCAAATGTCCACTCAGATACTAGATTTAATAATAGTTCTTCCTGAACAGTGTTTGAGAATGTTTGAGCTTTAGCAAAGTTAGCTTTATCAATTGAAGAAGAAGTAGAGATCATTATTACTCCTGCTAGTATTCCTATTATTACTATAACAACAAGAAGTTCTATTAAGGTAAAGGATTTATTATTAGTTTTCATAAACTTTTTCTTAATACTTAAAATAATACCATGTATAATTAAAGGACGCAAACAATCATTTAACTATTATTAATAAATGCTTTTTTTAAGTATAATTTCAATACTGACTTACTAAAAAACACTGCATACGGTGTCTTTTAATAGTTTACAAACTCCTTTTTAAATCTTATTTAATTTCCACAGCTCTCTTTTAATGTGCCACACATTAAAGTACCTGGTCCAACATGAGAACCAATAAAAGCCCCTGTCATTGTTATTAAATCAATTTTAGTTTGTTTAGGATATTTACTTTCAAAAAGAAATTTTAATTTCTGTGCTTCTGCAAGATTATCAGCGTGACTAATCGCAATTCTATAGTTTACTCCTTTTGATAAAGCTTTTTTATTCAAACTCTCGAATTGTTTAAGTAAAGCCTCTGCTGTATTATTAGCATTCATTTTTAAATTTGCAGGTTTAACAACCCCATCCTCCATGTGAAGTATCGGCCTCATTCCAAGTTTTTGCATCTGTGAAAGAATTTTAGCTAAAACATGATTAATCCTTCCACCAACTTCCATTTGATCTGGATTTTCAGTCATTCCATAAAAATATGTTTTTGAAACAAATGTATTAATTTTATTAATAATTGTCTCTATGCTATCTTCTTGTTTGGCTATTTCAGCTGCCTTAATTGCTAGAAGAGTTTCCGCAGCATCAATATTATTTGAATCTATAATATGAATCTTTTTCTGTTTTTCTGAATCAAATAACTTTTTGGTCTGTAGAGCTGAATTATATGTTCCAGATATTTTAGAACTAATAGTAATACAAATTAATTCATCATTATTTTGAAATGCGCTATCAAAATATTTTTTAAATGTTCCCATGGATGGTTGAGAAGTTTTTGGAATCGATTTAATGCCTTTTTTAAGAGCATCTCTCATTTTTTCAAAAATATTTTCACCAATCAAATTCCCCTCTTCTGGCCAATGAAGATATGAATCAATTGCAATAATTCCATATGTATTTTTCACTTCTTCTGTAATAGAAGCAAAGTTACAAACTATAATTGCTATTTTTTTCATATTTTGTTGTTTATGCTTTTCCGCAGCAATTTTTATACTTTTTACCTGATCCACATGGACAAGGATCATTTCTAGTCACTTTAGAATCATTATTTTGAATTACTTGTTTTACTTCTTCTTTTGGTTCTACCCTTATTTGAGCTCTTAAAATAGAATCAATAATCATAGAATCCATTGTATTAATTAAATCCTCATACATCCTTCTTCCCTCTTTTTTATACTCTATTAAGGGATCTCTTTGACCATAGGCTCTAATTCTAACTGAATCTCTTAAAGAATCCATATTTTCTAAATGTTCTGTCCACATAGTATCAATGACTCTTAGGGCAGCGATTCTCTCAATTTGTTTCATGTTTTCTTCACCAACTTCCTTTATTTTATTCAAATAGGTTTCTTTGTCTTTTCCTAATTTTTCTATTTTTTCAAGCATTAATTCCCTTAAAGTGCCATCTTCAGCTCTTTGTAATATATCATCTCTTTCTTTATATACTCTTGTTCTTTGAATATTTAAAACATCGTCATAATCAAGAGTATGTTTTCTTGAGTCAAAATGCATTCCTTCAATTTTAGCTTGAGCAGATTCAACACTTTTAGATATGAGAGAGTTTTCAATTGGCATATCATCTGGAATATTTAGTCTCTCCATAAGTATTTTCATTCTATCTCCGCCAAAAATTCTAATCAAATCATCTTCAAGAGATAAATAGAATTCTGAAAAACCAGGATCACCTTGTCTTCCAGCTCTTCCTCTAAGCTGATTATCAATTCTTCTAGCCTCATGCCTTTCTGTACCAATAACATAGAGTCCTCCGAGTTTTTTAACCTCTTCTCTCTCTTCTTCTGTGCCTGGATTTCCTCCAAGAAGAATATCTACTCCACGACCAGCCATATTAGTTGCCACAGTTACAGCTCCTTTTTTACCAGCCTGAGCAATAATTTCTCCTTCTCTTTCGTGATTTTTTGCATTTAAAATATTGTGTGGAATTCCTTCTCTTTCAAGAAGTTTCCCTAAATATTCATTTTTATCAATCGATGTTGTTCCTACAAGTACTGGCTGCCCTAACTCATATTTTTCCTTAATTTTTTTAGCAACTGCATCAAACTTTGCTTTCTCTGTTTTATATATTTTATCTTTTAAATCCTCCCTTACTGTTTTTTTATTAGTAGGAATAATTATTACATCAAGTTTATACACCTTATCAAATTCCTCAGCTGAAGTTACAGCTGTTCCTGTCATTCCAGCTATTTTACTATATATTCTAAAATAATTTTGGAATGTAATTGAAGCTAATGTAAGTGATTCTGGGTTAACTTTTACCCCTTCTTTTGCCTCAACTGCTTGATGAAGCCCTGATGACCATCTTCTACCTGGCATAAGTCTTCCAGTAAACGGATCAACTATAACAATTTCTCCATCTTTCACAACATAGTCTCTGTCTCTAAGAAAAAGAACATTTGCCTTAAGAGCCTGCTCCAAGTGATGTAAATATTTTATACCTCTTTCATTATAAATATCACCCTCGCCTAAAATATTTTCTATTTTATTAATTCCTGCCTCAGTTAGAGTAACTGCTTTTAGTTTTTCATCAACTTCATAATCAGTCTCTTTACTTAATCTAGGAATAATTTTTGCAAACTCTATATACCACTTAGATGATTCAGCGTCTGGAGCAGAAATAATTAGTGGAGTCCTAGCTTCATCTATTAAAACAGAATCCACCTCATCAACTATAACGTAATTTAAATCTCTCTGAACTTTCTGTTCTAAATCAAAGACCATGTTATCCTTTAAATAATCGAAGCCAAGCTCATTATTTGTTGTATATGTAATATCTGCTAAATAGGCCTCCTTTCTTGTACAGGGCCTTAAATAGTCTTCAACAACCTTAAATCCTCCTAAGGTATCTCTTACTTTATCCTCCTCTTCTTCTTTTTTAAAATTAGGATCGTATATAAAGGATTGATCAT
>Ga0208462_1001379_pt1 | contig 16706 bp, 13 predicted proteins | sample AD_SCU001_MetaG_FD_184452 | JGI IMG/M metagenome (GOLD analysis project Ga0208462, IMG submission 184452) | Active sludge microbial communities of municipal wastewater-treating anaerobic digesters from China - AD_SCU001_MetaG (SPAdes) (version 2) | ecosystem: Engineered > Bioreactor > Anaerobic...
CGGCTCGGCATCAAGATCGAGTGCACCTGCACGCCCTACTACCTCCGCATCACGGAGTACGGGGAGCACCTGGCCTGGTCGGAGTCTTCGGCGGTCGCCTACGCAAACTCGGTTCTCGGCGCCCGGACGAACCGCGAAGGCGGACCGAGCGCCCTGGCGGCGGCGATTATCGGAAAAACCCCGTACTACGGCCTCCACATCGTCGAGAACCGGCGGCCGCAGGTCGTCGTCGAGGTCGAGTGCGGCACGGGCCCGCATGCCGGCCACTGGGGCGCCATCGGCCACGTCGCCGGGAAGAAGGTGGGGAACCGGATCCCGATATTCCAGGGCATCCGGCCGGGCCGCGACCACCTCAAAGCCCTCGGCGCCGCGATGGCCGCGACCGGCGCCGTCGCCCTCTTCCATGTCGACAAGATCACTCCCGAGGCCCGGGTCTTCGCGTTTGATACCGGTGACCTCGACCGGGTGACGGTCACGGAGGACGAGGTCGAAGCCCTCTTCGAGGAGACCGAGGTCGAGGCGGTCGCGGTCGGGTGTCCGCACTGTTCCCCTGACGAACTCCAGGAACTCGCGGAACTCCTGCGGGGGAAGAAGACGACGAAGCCCTTCTACATCTTCGCCGCAAAGGGGGTCGCGAGACACAACCCCGACCTCGTGAGCGTCATCGAGCGGAGCGGCGCCCGGGTGATCACAGACACCTGCATGGTCGTCTCGCCCCGGATGGACGAGTTCGCTTCGATCATGGTGGATTCGGGCAAAGCCCTCGCCTACGTTCCCGGGATGTGCGGGGCACTCGCCCGGATCGGGACGAGGAGAGAGTGCGTCGAGGTCGCGACGTCGTGAGGGCGTTCACGCCCCCACCGATCTAACGTCGAGGACCTGCATCAGCCCCTCGTCGAGCATGTAGCCCCGGAGCCGATCGCGGTTGCCCCGCAGGCTCTCGATACTGTTGATCCCGGCGGCACCCAGGAGTTCGGCAAGCTCGAGCGTCCACGCCCGGATCAGGTTTGCCACATGGTTTGACGCCTCGTCGGGGTTCAGGCGGGCCACGAGGTCGGGCCGCTGGGTGGCGATCCCCCAGGGGCAGAGGCCCCGGTAACAGTTCCCGCAGACCCGGCATCCCATCGCCACGAGCGCCGCGGTGCCGATGTAGACCGCGTCCGCGCCGAGGGCGATCGCCTTCGCGACGTCGGCGCTTCCCCGGATACCGCCGCTCGCGATGACGGATATCTCGTTTCTGATCCCCTGGTCGCGGAGTTTCTGGTCCACACTCGCGACCGCCGCCTCGATCGGGATCCCGACGTGGTCGCGAAAGACCGTCGGTGCTGCCCCGGTGCCGCCGCGGAACCCGTCGACGACGACCGCATCAGCCGGCGAGCGGGCGATGCCTGCGGCGATGGCGGCGACGTTGTGGACGGCGGCGATCTTCACGAAGACCGGTTTCTTCCACTCCGTCGCCTCCTTGAGCCCCCGGACGAGCTGGGCGAGGTCCTCGATGCTGTAGATGTCATGGTGCGGCGCGGGGCTGATCGCGTCGCTCCCCTCCGGGATCATCCGCGTTCTGGAGATATCCGCACAGACCTTCTCCCCGGGGAGGTGGCCGCCGATCCCCGGCTTCGCGCCCTGGCCGATCTTGATCTCGACGGCGGCGCCGCGTTCCAGGTAGTCGATGTTCACCCCGAACCGCCCGGACGCGACCTGGACGATCATCCGGTCCTGGTAGGGGTAGAGAGCGGCGTGCAGGCCGCCTTCCCCGGTTCCCATGAACGTCCCGGTATTCTTTGCCGCCCGCGCCATCGAGAGGTGGGCGTTGAGGCTGATCGCCCCGTAACTCATGTGGCCGATCATGATCGGGGTCTCGATGCGGAGGTTCGGGGTGAGGGTCGTCCTGAGCTCGACGTCGCCGCCCTCCCGCCGCCGGAGATCGAGCCTTGCCGGTTTCTTCCCGAGGTGGGTCACGAGTTCGATCGGTTCGCGGAGCGGGTCGAGGCTCGGGTTCGTGACCTGGCAGGCGTCCAGCACCAGGCGGTCGAAGATGACCGGGTAGTCGAGGGCGTTGCCCATCCCCGCGAGGATGATCTTTCCGGTCCGGGCCTGGTTGTAGATCGCCTCCTTGGCCTCCCGGGTCCAGAGCGGATGGCTCCGGTAGTCGCAGGGGTGCTCCTCAAGCGTGATGGCGTCCCGGGGGCAGCAGGCGATGCAGCGGTGGCATGCGGTGCAGTTCCGGGAGTTGACCTGGATCCGGTCGCCGTCTCGCGAAAAGACCCCGTAAGCGCAGTTCTCGATGCACCGTCCGCACTCCATGCACCGGACGGGGTCGACGCTGACCCGGTAGCGCGGGGGGAGGCTCCCGATGATCATGCGACAACCCTCCCGATCACCGGCTCGCCCGCGGCCGGCATCCGGATCGACTCGACCCGCGGTTCCATCGCCCGAATCGCCGCCTCTTCGCTCGAGATGTAGAGCCGGTCACCGCACTCGCCGACGACCATCGGCCGGAGTTTGCCCCGGTCGGTGAACCCGACCATCACCTCGCGGTTCGCAGCCACAATGGCGAACGGCCCGTTCATCATCGCGGACGCGTAGGTGAGCCGCAGAGCGCTGTTCCACTCCCGCTCGGCCGCGGGCATCCGGCCGATCTCCTCCCAGAAGGGCGGGGCGAGCGCCCGGACCGCAAGGTCGACGTCAAGGCCGTGCCGCCGCACCAGAAGGTCGATTAAGTAGGCGACGACCTCGGTGTCGGTATACATCGTGCAGGTGTAGCCGAAACTCTCGATGTAGCGCCGGTTGGTCCCGTAGGAGGTGATCTCGCCGTTGTGGACGACGCTCCAGTCGAGGAGGTTGAACGGGTGCGCGCCGCCCCACCACCCGGGGGTATTCGTCGGGTAGCGGTTGTGCGCGAGCCAGATGTAGCCCTCGTAATCCTCGATGCGGTAAAAGTCCGCCACGTCCTCGGGCCACCCTCCGGCCTTGAACACCCCGAGGTCCTTGCCGGAGGAGAAGATGAGCGCGCCGCGGCGGGCGGCGTTGACCTGCATCACGAGGGCGCTGACGATATCGTCCTCCGGCGCTGCGCTCCCCGGCGGCGCGAGGGAAGGGTCGGGCTTGAAGAAGTAGCGCCAGGGAGTGTGAACCGCCCGGAGGTCCGGCCGGCCATAGGTGGGGATCGCCTCGTCGTGCTCGATCGTCCCCCACTGCGCGAGCGCCGAATCGAGGAGCGGCTTGTTCTCGCGGATGTTGTCGAAGAAGACATGGAGGGCGTAGCAGTCCCGGTAGTCGGGGTAGATACCGTAAGCTGCGTACCCCGCCCCCTCGCCGCTGCCGCGCTCGTTCATCATGGAGAGGGCTTGCCGGATGCCGGAACCATCCATTGTCCGGCGCCTCTTATCCATTACGCCAATTATGCCGCACATTACCATCACGGTCGACCCGCTCCCCTTCACCCCGGGTGTTAGGGGAACGCTCTGATAGATGTAATCCCACTAAGTATAAATAGTATTGGAAGGAAGTTTCCTTCCATATGTCCCCCGACAACATCTCAGCAATGCTTGAGCGCATCGAACAGGATAACGTCAAATTCCTCCGCCTGCAGTTCACCGATCTCCTGGGAATGCCCAAGAACGTTGCCATCCCGGCAAAGCAGGTCGGGAAGGCGCTGACCGGCGGTATCGGGTTCGACGGGTCGTCGATCGAGGGGTTCGTCCGGATCGAGGAGTCCGATATGGTGCTCAAACCCGACCTCTCCACCTACACCCTCCTGCCCTGGCGGCCCCGGGAGAACCGGGTTGCCCGGTTCATCTGCGACGTCTGCAAACCGGACGGTACACCGTTCGAGGGCGACCCGCGCTACGTGCTCCGGCGGGCGATGGAGGATGCAGCGAAGGACGGCTACGTCTTCAACACCGGCCCGGAACTGGAGTTCTTCCTCTTCAAGATGCTCGATGGCCGGCCGACCACACAGTTTGAGGACGTCGGCGGCTACTTCGACCTCGCCCCGACAGATCTCGCCGAGAATCTCCGGCGTGAGGTCATCCTTGCGCTCATTGAGATGGGGTTCGAGATCGAGGCGTCGCACCACGAGGTCGCCGAGAGCCAGCACGAGATCGACTTCCAGTACAGCGATGCCCTCCATACCGCAGACAACGTCATCACGTTCAAATTCGCGGTCAAGACAATGGCGCTGATGCGCGGCCTGCACGCATCCTTCATGGCAAAGCCGATCCAGGGCATCAACGGGAGCGGGATGCACACCAACTGCTCGCTCGCAAAAGACGGGGTGAACGCCTTCTACGACCCGGATGCCCCGCGGCAACTCTCGGAGACCTGCATGTACTTCATCGGGGGGCTGCTCGAACACGCAAAGGCGATCACCCGGGTCGCGAACCCGACCATTAACTCTTACAAGCGGCTCGTCCCCGGCTACGAGGCGCCCTGCTACATCAGCTGGAGCGCGAGCAACCGGTCGGCCCTCGTCCGGGTCCCGGCGCCCCGGGGCAACAGCACCCGGGTCGAGTTCCGCAGCCCCGACCCGACCTGCAACCCCTACCTCGCCTTCACCGCGATGCTCGCCGCCGGGATGGAAGGTGTCCGCAAAAAGATCGAACCGCCGAACGGGGCCGACAGGAACATCTACCGGATGACTGCAGCCGAGCGGGACCGCGACGGAATCGAGACCCTGCCCGGGGATCTCTCCGAGGCCCACCGGGCCCTGCTCGCCGACGACCTCATCTGCAAAGCGCTCGGCCCCCACGTTATGGAGGCGCTCACGAGCGTTGCCGAGGCCGAGTGGGACGCCTACCGGACAGCGGTCCACCCCTGGGAACTCGACCGGTACCTGGCGACATACTGAACACTTTTTCTTTTACAGAAGGACAACGGAGAGGCATCTGGTTCGAAAGCGTTTCGCGTTTTCTCATGCTCTGTTCCTAAGGGGACGTCGGACGTTCCGGCAGTCGCATTCTACGGACGGCCGTTCTCCGGAGCCTTGCTAACCTTCATAATCCGGTAAACACATAGGTGCGCCTTATCTGATAACCGGGGAGGCATATGACACAGAGAAAGGATATCGACACCATGCGAAGGCACCGGGATATCGACGGGCTGGTTGCAGCGCTCTCGGACCCCGCCGAGATTGTGCGGCTGACCGCGGCCGAAGCCCTCGGCCTCGTCGGCGACGAGCGGGCGATCGAGCCGCTGGAGCGGCTGAAGTTCTCGGACCCGGATACGGGTGTCCGGCGGGCCGCGTCCGTCGCGCACGCCCAGGTGGCGGCGAGGCTTGCAGCCCGGAAGGCTGCGGGGCGCTGACCCGCGAGACGCAGGCGGACGGGGCTCCGAATGTCTCCTCCCGGCCCTGCAGGAAACCCGCAGTCCGAGGGCGCCTTCGGTCCACCCGGTAAGGCATATATACCGCCGCGGCACTTCCTACGCAACAGAGGAACAGGAGACAGTTATGGCGACAATCGATGAGGTCGATACCATGCGTGACGCCCGGGACGTCGACGGACTGATCCGGGCTCTTCGCGACCCAGACGAGTTCGTCAGGGCGCAGGCGGCCCTCTCCCTCGGGACGATCGCAGACCCGGAAGCGAGAGAACCGCTTGAGAGGATGCGAAAAGAAGACCCGAGCCCCTCGGCCCGGGAGGCGGCCGCGACCGCGTACAAATGGGTAGTCGGCCGGATCGAGGAGGTCGAGGCGGTCCGGGGACCCAAACCCCCGCCGCCCTGGTAAGGCCGGCTCACAGGACGACGAAGTTGAGCCAGAGGAACACCGTCCCGATGGCCACCGTGACGAAGAGCACGACCATTCCAATCTTTAAGAACTCCAAGAACGAGATAGAAAAGCCGTTCCGCGCCGCGATCCCGAGAACGACAACGTTTGCCGACGCCCCGATGACCGTGCCGTTCCCGCCGAGGCAGGCTCCGAGCGAGAGCGCCCACCAGAGCGGGTAGATATCCATTGCGCCGCTCATACCGTGGATCAGGGGGATCAGGGTGGCGGTGAGGGGGATATTGTCGACGATTGCTGAGGCAATCGCCGAGAACCAGGCAATGATCAGGATGGCCTCGCCCTCCGAGTGGACGTTCTCGACCACGAACCCGGCGACGCTCGCGATGACCCCGGTCTCGACAAGGGCACCGACGACGACGAAGAGTCCGCCGAAGAAGAAGAGCGCCGGCCACTCGATCTTCTCAAAGATCTCCTCCGGTGACTGTCTGCTCCAGAAGAGGAGGATCGACGCGCCGATCAGGGCGACGAGGGCGGGTTCCAGGCCGAGCTGGTCGTGGATGAAGAACATCCCGATGACGAGCATGATGACGATGACCGATTTCTTGAAGAGCGGCCAGTCACGGATAGCCTCCCGATCTTTTAAGTCCGCAAACGTCCTCTCGATGCTTTCCCGTTCGTCGGATGAGACATGGAGCTCCTTTCTGTAGATGAGGGTGAGCAGCGCGAGGACTACGACCAGGTTGACGGCCATCATCGGCGCCATGTTGACGATGAACTCGTTGAACGTCAGGCCGGCAGCCGAACCGATCATGATGTTCGGGGGGTCGCCGATGAGGGTCGCCGCCCCGCCGATGTTCGAGGCGAATATCTCGGCGATGAGGAAGGGCATCGGACTGGTCTTCATGACGCTCGCGACGTAGAGCAGCATCGGGGTGATCAGGAGAACCGTCGTGACGTTATCGAGGAACGCGCTCGTCACCGCCGTCACGAGCGAGAAAAAGAGCAGCACCCGCATCGGACTCCCTTTTGCGAGTTTCGCCGTCTTGATGGCGATATACTCAAAAAGACCGCTCCCCCGGGCCGTATTGACGATGATCATCATCCCCATCAGGAGAAAGATGGTGCCGAGGTCGATATACTCCGGGATCATCTCCCACGGGACGATATGGAGCAAGACGATGATCGAGGCGCCGAGCATCGCGACCACCGCCCGGTGGATCCGTTCGTCGATGATAAGCGCGTAGGTGAAGAGGAAGACCGCAACGGCGATCAGTTCCGGGCCGACGATCACGCTCCGCCACCCCGGCGATGGTAGAGGCTCGATGCGGCAGGGCATGGTACGAGAGGTTGAAAGATAGACATAGAACTCTCCGGAAAGGACAAATTGTAGAATTCAGGTAGGCATGGTCTTCCTATAATCATGCCGATCGGCACATCCTCTACTGGAGCAAAACCCGCCGTTCCGGCACTGCAGCCTCCGGATATCGGCAGGGCTCCGGCAGAAGGGTTCAGGCCGGTACGGCAGGTGTTTCGGACCCCCTCCCGACCCGCAGCCGGATGACCTTGTAGACTTCCCCTGCGATCAGCACCGGCAGCCCGAGGAGAGCAAGCAGCCCCCAGTCGGCGAGGGTCAGGGGCGCTGTCCCGAGGAAGGTGTTGAAGATCGGGACGTAGACTACCAGTGCCTGGAGGGCGAGGCTTCCGAGGATTGCGAGGAGGAGGGCAGTATTCGAGAAGAACCCGATACGGTGGAGCGGGAACCGAAACGACCGGAAGTTCAGCACGTTGTAGAGCTCGAAGACGATGAGGCCGGTAAACGCCATCGTCCGCGCCCGGTCGAGGTCAACCTCGTAGAGCCCCAGGAAGACGTAGATTGTCAGGAGGCCGAGCCACAACCCGAGGATGAGGACAACGAGGTAGGCGTTCCGGGTGAGGATGGACTCCCCGGGGTCCCGCGGCAGCCTCCGCATGACGTCCCGCTCGGCGGGCTCGAACCCGAGCGCGATGGCGGTGAGGCCGTCGGTGACCAGGTTGATCCAGAGGATCTGGATGGGGATGAGGATCAGCGGCAGGCCGAAGAGGAGCCCGCCGACGATCGCAACGAGTTCTCCGACGTTCGAGGAGAGGAGGTAGCGGGTGAACCTGGAGATGTTGTCATACTCCCGCCTCCCCTCCTCGACGCCGGCGACGATGCTTGCGAAGTTGTCGTCCACGAGCACCATGTCGCTCGACTCCTTCGCAACATCCGTCCCCTTGATCCCCATGGCTATCCCGATGCTCGCCTTCTTCAGCGCCGGCGCATCGTTGACGCCGTCACCGGTCATGGCGATGACCTCCCTGTCGCGGGAGAGGATGTCGATCACCCGGAGTTTGTGCTCCGCCGTGACCCGGGAGAGGACTTTCGTCGTCCGGAGACGTCTCTCGAGATCATCGTCGGCGAGCGCCTCGAGATCGGCCCCGGTTAACGCCCCCTCGCTCGAGAGACCGAGATCCCGGGCGATGGTGTAGGCGGTCAGCGGGTTGTCGCCCGTGATCATGATGACATCGATCCCGGCGCTCCGGCAGAGCCGGATCGCCTCCGCCGCCTCGGGCCGTGGAGGATCGACGATCCCGGCAAATCCAAGAAAGATCAGGTCTGTCTCCACCGCGTCCTCGGTCCACTCGAGACCCTCCGGGAGCGGGCGGTATGCCGCACCGAGCACCCGGAGCCCCTGCGACGCGTACCTGGCGACCTCCGTGAGGAGCGCGTCACGGAGGTCGTCGGTGAGCGGCACGACCGAGCCTCCCCTGAGCAGCCGCGACGAGCGGGCAAGGAGGACTTCCGGCGCTCCCTTCACGTGGGCGACGTACCCCTTCCCCTCGGGGTAGACGATCGTCATCCGCTTCCGGGTAGAGTTGAACGAGAACTCTTTTTCCGCCTCCGGTGCATCCTCGCGGGAGAGGCCGGCCTTCTCCGCTGCGACTACGAGCGCACCCTCGGTCGGCGTGCCGAAGATCCGCCACCCCCCCTCCTCGAGAACGAGGGTCGCATGGTTGCAGAGGAGGACGGTGTAGAGGAACTGCCGGAGCCCCGGGTCCGCGAGAGGGTCAACAGGGCTGCCCTCACGGAGGAACTCGCCCATCGGGAGATACCCGGTCCCGGTGACCTCGACCTCGGCATCGGGAGTCCTCACCCTGACGACCGCCATCTCGTTCCGGGTGAGCGTCCCGGTCTTGTCGGTGCAGATCACCGAGACCGCACCGAGGGTCTCCGACGCCGGGAGGTTGCGGATCAGGCAGTTCCTCCGCATCATGTTCTTGATGCCGAGGGCGAGCGTGAGCGTCACGACCGCCGGGAGGCCCTCCGGGATCACCGCCACCGCGAGCGAGACACCGGTTAAGAACATCTCCAGGAACCCCCGCTGCTGCAGGAGACCGATGACGATGACGAGCACAACTATACCGATGGCGATCAACCCGAGGTCGCGGCCGAGGCGGTCCATCTGGCGGGAGAGGGGCGTCGTCTTGTCCTCGACCTGCTGGGAGAGTCCGGCGATCATGCCGAACTCGGTGTTCATCCCTGTGGCGATCACGATACCCCGTCCCCGCCCGTTGACCACCGTAGTGCCTGCAAAAGTCATGTTGCTCCGCTCGGCAAGAGCGGTCCCGGCAGGAAGCGTTTCCGGCGCCTTATCGACGGGCGACGACTCGCCGGTCAGCGGCGCCTCGTCCACCTCGAGCGAGGTCGCCTCGATGAGGAAGATATCGGCGGGCACCCGTTCTCCCATCTCGAGGACAACCAGGTCCCCCGGGACGAGATCTGAGGCATCGATCTCCTGCTGCTCTCCGTCGCGGACGACCACGGCACGCTGGACGAGCAACTTCTTGAGCGCCTCGATGGCTTCACCGGCCTGCCACTCCTGCGAGAACCCGAGAAGGGCGTTCAAGACGACGATGATGAGGATGGCGGCGGCGTCGACGGCCTCGCCGACCAGGAACGAGACCCCTGCCGCAATGACCAGGATGACGATGAGAACGCTCTTGAACTGCCGGAGGAAGACCTGGAGACGGGTCTCCCGACCCTCCTCGCGGAGAACGTTCTTCCCGTAGCGCTGCAGCCGCTCCGCCGCATCTCCCGGAGTTAACCCGGACGGACCGGTGCCGAGCTCCCGCCGGACCTCCTCTGCGGAGAGGGTGTACCAGTCAGCCAGAGGCATTCCTCCCACAAGCGGCGCCTCTGCCGGGCTCTCCTGTCGACGCGGGCATATGTTCCCGGTTCTGCTCAGGGCTATAAAAAGGTATAGAGATCGCTCCTATACCCGGGAGAAAGTTGCAGCAGCGGCCGGGACGGCCGGGCGGACACCTGGACGCCTGCGATTTGGGGCCCCGATACCATTATATCTCCCGGCCGAACGATCAGGGTCGGATCGGGCCGGGAGACCGGCCCGGGGAGGAATGACGATGAGCAGAATTGCAGTCCTGATCACGGATATGTTCGAGGATGTCGAGTATACCAAGCCTGCAGAGTCGTTCAGGGAGGCCGGCCACGAACTCGTCCACGTCGGCCTCTCCGCGGGGGAGACCGTGCACGGGAAGAAGGATCAGACGCCGGTCAAGATCGATCTGGCCGCATCGGACGTATCGCCGGACGACTTCGACGCGCTCTTCATACCGGGCGGCTACTCGCCCGACAAACTCCGGGCCCACGATGCGCCCGTGGAGTTCGTGCGCCGCTTTGTCCAGAGCGGCAAACCGGTCCTCGCCATATGCCACGCGCCCCAGCTCCTGATCACCGCGCAGGTGCTCCGGGGCCGCAAGATCACCGGCTGGAAGTCCGTCGCACAGGACATCAAGAACGCCGGTGCGGAGTATGTCGACCAGGAGGTCGTGATCGACGGCAACCTGGTCTCGAGCAGGCAGCCGGACGATATCCCGGCGTTCATCGAGGCTTCGCTCGAAAAACTCGCACAGACCGCCGGCAGGATGGCGAAAACCACGGCTGCGGGGCGATGAGGCGGGAGCGGGACCGCACAAACTCTTTATGGATGCGGCCCGCATCTCCTCATCAGGATGAATCCTGCAGGTCTGCCGGGGGACTCACGGGCATGGGGCAGGCTTGCGATCATCGTTCTCGCCACAATACTCTCTGTCCTGCTGGATCTTCTCGTTAATACGGTCACGTATACCCACTTCTTCTACCTGGTGCTCATCCTCGCCGCATTCTGGTACCGGAGACGTGCAGTCGCCGTCGGGATCCTGCTCGCAGGGGTCCACGTCGCCGTCGAATACCTCCTCCACGGCCCTCCGGGCCCGGGCATTCTCATAAGTGCAGGGGTCTTCGTCGTCGCGGCATACCTCCTTGGCTACCTCTTCGAGCTCGCGGGCAGGCGTGCCGGTGAGTTCCACTTTCGTATCGGGGAGGCCGGCGGGGCCGCGTGCGACCGGGATACGAGAAGGCTGATCGCCCGGCTCTCGAGCAGGAACCCGGAGACCCGCTACCAGGCGGCCGGGTGCCTTGGCGATGCCGGGGTCTCCGCTGCGGTCGAGCCGCTCGCCGCACTCCTTGCCGACCCGGAGGTCGGTGTCCGCTGGAAGGCGGCGGAGGCCCTCGGAAGACTGGGCCCTCCGGCCGTCGGGCGGCTCACCGAGAGCCTCCAGAACGATGATGTCGATGTCAGGTGGATGGCCGCGGTCGCTCTCGGGGAGATCGGCGATCCCGGGGCGATCCCGGCGTTGATGGGGGCGCTCAACGACGAGGACGCCTATGTCCGGAGCAGGGCGGCCCTGGCCATAGGGGCTATCGGTGAGCCTGCGCGGGAGGGGCTCATCGCAAGCCTCTCCACCGGAAACGAGCGCACCAGGTGGGGGGCGGCCCTGGCGCTCGGGAGCATAGGAGGGGAGAGCGCCATCAAAGCCCTCATCGGTGCGCTCCGCGACCCGGATATGGACGTGCGGCGGCGTGCGGCGGGTGCGCTCGGGGATATCGGGGAGCCTGCTCTCCCCTTCCTCATCGAAGCGCTCGGGACGGACGACGATCTGCTCCGGCAGGGGGCGATCGCCGCCCTCGCGTATGTCGGGAGACCTGCCGTCGCTATGCTCGTTCAGGCGCTCCGCACCGATGACGACTGGCGCATCCGCGCGGGTGCTGCACGAGCCCTCGGGGAGATCGGGGAACGCCGGGCGGCCGACACCCTGATCCGGGCGCTCGACGACGGGAGGGAGGAGGTCCGCGAGGCTGCCCGGGAGGCGCTCGGCAGCATCAGGAAGACATAACACCCGCGAAGGTGTACCTGGACGCTATGACTGACAGGACCCGGATTGAGGAACTGATCGCCGATCTTCGGCAGGGACCCCTTGAGGCGCGCCGGGCGGCGACCGCCGAGCTCGGGGCAAGCGGAGAAGCGGCAATCGAGCCGCTCATTGCTGCTATGCAGACCGGAGATAACGACGTCCGGTGGTATGCTGCCCGCGCGCTGGTGCAGATCGGCGAACCTGCTATCGACCCACTTCTCGCGGCGATGCGTACTGCAGACGACCGGGACTTCCGGCGATACGCCACGGCGGCCCTGACAGGAATCGGGGATGCCACTATCGAACCGCTCATCAACATCATTGAGAGCGCCGATGCGGACCTCCAGCCGTTCGCTGCGATGGCTCTCTGCCGGATCGGGGAGCCGGCGGTCGAACCGCTCCTCCGCCTGATGCATAGCCCGGACCCGAAGACGCAGGAACGCGCCGCACTCCTCCTCTGGAAGATGGGGGGGCCGGGAGCCGGGCCGCTCACCGAAGCGCTGGAGGCGGAAAACCGATCCGCGAATAATAAATGATCCGGGAGCTTTCAGATCCATAGGGTCTGATGGCACCTCGAATCACAAAAAGCCCCTTTCCGCTCCTGCCGATAGGGCGCTACCTGAAACCCCGGGTAGTCCTGGTTGCGGGAACTTCAGGGATTGCAGTCTTTGCCGCGCTCCTTGTGGAGCCTCCCGGCACCAACCCCATCCTGTGGTTTCTCCTCTTCGTTCCTGCCGCAATCGCCGGCTACCTCTACCACGAAAGGGGAATCGTCGCCGCCACCGTCCTCGGGCTCGCCTGCATCGGTATCACGGTGCTGCGTGCATACCCCGAGCCGGGCGCGTTCCTCCCGCTCGTCGCCATGATCGCCCTTGCTTCGCTTGCTTCGACCGTCGGCTACTCGGCCCGCGAACAGGCCCGCCGCCAGGAGGCCATGGAACGTGCTCCCGGCGGGGCGTTCCTTCTCCGGCAGGAGGACAGGACGATCGTGGACGCGAACAGGGACTTCGCGAAACTCCTGGACTACACGCCACAGGAACTGCGGGACCTGCCGGTATCAAGGATCTGGCCGTTCGAAGAAGACCGCGAACAGTTCTTCACCCGGGCAAAATCCGATGCAGGCAACACGGCCCTCGAGACACGGTTCGTTTGCCGGGATGGTAAAACACGCTGGCTGGTTCTCTGGAGCCGCTGCTTCGACGGTGCCGTCATCACCTGCCGGGTCACGGATATCACCCGGTACAAAGAAGCACAAGCAGCCCTGAGCGCCAAGCATAGCCGCCTCCTCTCGGTCCTGGACGCGCTCCCCGCCTACATCACCCTGCAGGCGGAGGACCACACCTTCCGGTTCGCTAACAGGGCATTCCGGGAGACCTTCGGCGACCCGGGGGAGAGGCCCTGCTACGAGGTGCAGCGCGGCACCCGCAGGCCCTGCAATCCCTGCCACAGCACGCTGGTCTTTACCCTCAGGAGCCCGCAACGGTGGGAGTGGGACCATACAAACGGGAAGACCTACGAAGTCCACGCCTACCCGTTCACCGACACGGACGGGTCGCCCCTGATGCTGCAGCTCGGGATCGATATCACCCAGCGGGTGCAGGCGGAAGAGGCGCTCAAAGGATTTGCCGGGAACCTTCAGGCAAAGAACCGGGAACTGGAGGTGCTGCGAAGCCAGCTCAGTCTCGTCAACCAGGAACTCGACGCGATGGTCCGGGAGCGAACCGCCGACGTCGAGAAACTCCTCGCCCAGAAGGACGAGTTCATATCGCAGCTCGGGCACGACCTCAAGACGCCCTTAACGCCGCTGGTCGCGCTCATGCCGAGGATCATCGAGCGCGAGAAGGACCCCGCGCTCCGGCGCCTTCTCGATATCGTCGGCCACAACGTCACCTACATGAAGGATCTGGTCCAGAAAACCCTCCAGCTCGCCCGGATGAACTCGCTCTACATCGAGCTCGATCTCGAACCGCTGAACCTGCGCGCCGAACTGGACAACGTTCTCCGAAACTATGCGGTGGCGTTCAAGGCAAAGGCCATCACCCTCGACAACAACGTTCCGGCAGGGCTCACCATCAGGGCCGACAGGGTGCTCCTCGGCGAGGTATTCGACAACCTGATCGCCAACGCTGTCAAGTACATGCAGAATGGAACCGGAACGATCAGCATCGACGCTAAGCGGGAGCAGAACGTCGTCATCGTCGCGGTCAGGGATACCGGGATCGGTATGGCCCGCGAACAACTCGATCGGGTCTTCGTCGAGTTTTTTAAAGCCGACTCCTCCCGGCACGACCTCGACTCCCCGGGCCTTGGCCTTGCCATCTGCAGGCGGATTATCGAGCGGCATGGGGGGCGCATATGGGCCGAGAGTGCCGGGGAGGGAAAGGGTTCGACCGTCTTATTCACCCTGGAAGCAGTAGACGGGCCGCGGGAAGAATCCGCAGGTATATATACAGGTTCGAGGTAGAGAGAACTACCTGAGACCCGTGGGGCTCCGGAGAGGGAAGTAGATGGCGGAAGTGCCGTGCCGGCGGATTATGGTTGTCGACGACGACGTGTTCATCCTCGAGGTGATGAAAGAACTCTTTGAGCCGGAGGGGATCGAGGTCGTCACAGCAGAGAGCGGTGATGCATGCATCAGGGAACTGGAGAAAGGGTTCCGGGGCGTTATCCTGATGGATATCATGATGCCCCAAAAAGACGGATGGGAGACGATCAAGGAGATGATCGATCGGGACCTGATGGAAGGAAATATCGTTGCGATGCTTACTGCAAAAGACGTTCCGGACGGAGAACTGGACTACCTCAAGGAGCATGTCATCGATTACATCACAAAACCTTTCGAAGCTAACGAGATCGTCGCTATCGTCAAGGGCTACCTCGATTATCTCACATAAGGAGAGGGAGCACGCATGGAGAACTCTGCACCCCTGTCCCGTGACGGCCGGACGATCGTGATCATCGGTTCCTCCACCGGCGGCCCGCGAACGCTGGAGACGATCTTTTCACGGTTCCCGCTCGTCGATGCCGCTATCATCATCGTCCAGCACATGCCGCACCATATTAACAGCGCACTCTGCAGGCATCTCGCAAAAACATCCCGGATGGAGGCCAGGATCGCGGAGGACGGCGATCCCGTGGAGCACGGCACGATCTACGTGGCCCCAAGCGACATCCACTTAAAACTCGCTGGAAACCGGACCATCCGTCTCTTCGACGACGAGAAGGTGCAGTATGTCAGGCCCTCGATCGACGTTGCCATGACGTCGCTCGGGCGGAACGGCAGCGACCGGTTCATCGGGGTGATCCTTTCGGGGATGGGGAGCGACGGGGCTCAAGGGATTCGCCACATCAAGACTATCGGCGGAGCCACCATCGCGCAGGACCTCCGGACATGCGCCATCCATGCCATGCCCCGCGCCGCGTTCGAGACCGGGAAAGTAGACCAGATGCTCCCGCCGGAAGGGATCCGGGAGAGGATCATCCAGATCGCAGGCACTCCCTGAGACGGTCTGGTACCCGATCCCGCGTCATCTAAATGCGTGAAGAGCCCATACTCCATGCATGGAGGTCTCACCTGCTACCGCCCGGTACTTCGAGGAACTCGTGGCCGGGCTTCTCGCCGCGATGCAGCTCGCCGCTGCCGCACGGGCCCGCGGGCTCGATCCAAGGATGGAGATCGAGATCCCGGTGGCAAGCGACCTCGCCGACCGCGTGGAGGCGCTCCTCGGTTACAAGGGTATCGCGGCGCGGATTCGGGAGCTCGAGCAGGAGATGTCCCGGGAAGAGGCGGCGCTCCGTATCGGCGACGATTTTGCAGCCAGGATGTTCGGCGAGACCACACCGGAGGAGATCCTGGACCACGCCATCCGGGGAGCGATGGCGCTCCTGACCGAAGGCGTGGTGGCCGCCCCGACGGAGGGGATTGCAAAGGTCAGTCTCGGCAAGAATGACGACGGGACGAATTACCTGAAGATCTACTACGCGGGCCCCATCCGGAGCGCCGGCGGGACGGCGCAGGCGCTCTCGGTGCTGGTGGGCGACTACGTGCGCCGGGCGCTCGGGATCAACCGCTACATTCCCCGGTCCGAGGAGGTGGAGCGCTACATCGAGGAGATCCGGCAGTACAACAACATCATGAGCCTGCAGTACCTCCCGAGCGAGAAGGAACTCCGGATGATCATCGAGAACTGCCCGGTCTGCATCGACGGCGAACCGACCGAGCAGCAGGAGGTGAGCGGCTACCGGAACCTTGAGCGGGTGGAGACGAACACCGTCCGGGGGGGGATGGCGCTTGTCGTCGCGGAAGGGCTTGCCCTGAAAGCCCCTAAAGTCCTCAAAAACGTCCGTAAGATGAAGATGGAGGGCTGGGACTGGCTCGAGGAGTTGATCGGCGGCGGCCCGAAGAGCGGCGGCGACGACGATGCGGGCGCTGCAATCAAACCCAAGGATAAGTACATCCGGGACCTGATCGGCGGGCGGCCGGTCTTTTCGTACCCGATGCGCAAGGGAGGGTTCCGGCTGCGCCTCGGCCGGGCGCGGAACACCGGGTTTGCGGCCGCGGGCTTCAACCCGGCGACGCTGCACATCCTCGGCGACTTCCTCGCGGTCGGGACGCAGATGAAGGTCGAGCGCCCGGGGAAGGCGGCAGGGGTCGTGCCGGTGGACTCGATCCAGGGGCCGACGGTCAAACTCCGGAGCGGGGAGGTGC
>Ga0208462_1001384_pt1 | contig 16667 bp, 14 predicted proteins | sample AD_SCU001_MetaG_FD_184452 | JGI IMG/M metagenome (GOLD analysis project Ga0208462, IMG submission 184452) | Active sludge microbial communities of municipal wastewater-treating anaerobic digesters from China - AD_SCU001_MetaG (SPAdes) (version 2) | ecosystem: Engineered > Bioreactor > Anaerobic...
CGGTTTTTGCATACATGGCTTCGGCCAGCTTGTGGGATACATTCATCAATTCATCCTGCGCTTTCTTGATGGCGTCAATATCATCGCCTTCCAGCGCTTTTTTGGTTTTGGCGATTGCTTCTTCAATGCTTGCTTTTTCCGCTGCATCAACTTTATCACCGAATTCCTTGATGTTCTTTTCCACACTGTAAACCATCGAATCAGCCTGGTTCCTGGCTTCGATTAATTCCTTGCGCTTTTTATCTTCCTCGGCGTGCGCTTCCGCATCACGCACCAGTTTCTGAATTTCTTCTTCTGATAAACCGCTGGATGCTGTAATTTTAATGCTTTGCTCCTTGCCGGTTCCGAGGTCTTTAGCATGAACATGCACAATGCCATTGGCATCAATATCAAATGTAACTTCTATTTGCGGTACACCGCGCGGTGCCGGCGGCAGCCCTACCAGCTCGAAGCGTCCGAGGGTTCTGTTGTCGGCCGCCATCTGACGCTCGCCCTGCAGAACATGAATGCTCACCGCCGGCTGGTTGTCGGCGGCCGTTGAGAATATCTGGCTCTTCTTGCAGGGAATCGTTGTATTCTTCTCTATCAACCTGGTCATAACTCCACCCAGGGTTTCAATGCCCAGCGAAAGCGGGGTTACATCCAGCAAGAGAACATCTTTTACGTCGCCCGCCAGAACACCGCCCTGAATGGCGGCGCCGATCGCCACAACTTCATCCGGATTGACGCCTTTGTGCGGTTCTTTGCCGAAGATCTCCTTGACCTTCTGCTGGACGCGCGGCATTCTGGTCATGCCTCCAACCAGAACGACCTCGTCGATATCTTTTGTTGACAAATTAGCATCCCTGAGCGCTGTCTGGCAGGGACCGACGACTTTATCGATCAGTTCTTCCACCAGCGCTTCCAGCTTGGCCCGGGTCAGCTTAACATTCATATGCTTGGGGCCCGAAGCGTCGGCCGTGATGAAAGGCAGATTAATATCGGTTTCCATAGCCGAGGAAAGTTCCATCTTGGCCTTTTCCGCCGCCTCTTTCAATCGCTGCAGAGCCATTTTATCGCTTCTTAAATCGATACCCTGATCTTTCTTAAACTCGGCTACGAGGTAGTCCATTACGCGCTGGTCGAAATCTTCACCGCCTAAATGGGTATCGCCGTTGGTGGATTTAACCTCAAAAACGCCTTCGCCCAATTCCAAAATTGATATATCAAAAGTACCGCCGCCCAAATCGAAAACAGCGATCTTTTCATCTTTCTTTTTATCCAGACCGTAGGCCAAAGCCGCCGCCGTAGGTTCATTAATGATACGCAGAACGTTTAATCCGGCAATGCGGCCGGCGTCCTTTGTCGCCTGTCGCTGAGAATCGTTAAAGTACGCCGGTGTCGTGATAACAGCATCCGTGACTTTTTCTCCCAGATAGTCTTCAGCCGTCTGTTTCATCTTTGTCAGAATCATCGCTGATATTTCCGCCGGAGAATAATTTTTGCCTCTGGCCGTAACCTGGGCGTCGCCATTGGGAGCTTCCGTTATTTTATAAGGAATAATTTTAATGTCGTATTGAACTTCCTTTGAATTATATTTCCGGCCAATCAATCTTTTGACGGCATAAATAGTATTTTCCGAATTAGTAATCGCCTGTCTCCTGGCCACTTGCCCTACCAACCGTTCTCCGTTTTCTGCTATAGCAACGACAGATGGTGTCGTACGATTACCTTCCAGATTAGCGATAACGACGGGGTCTCCTCCCTCCATTACAGCTACGCATGAATTAGTTGTTCCTAAGTCAATCCCGATAATTTTTCCCATTGTATCCTCCTTATTCTCCGTTCTCCCCTATTTATTCATCAACATTATTTTCTTTACATATTTTTTTGCATACACAAACTTTGGAAGGTCGTAAAAGCCTGCCATTGAGCAAATAACCCCTTTGAAATTCATTGATAACCTGATTGTCCTCGTGGTCTGCGCTTTCCATCTGCATCATTGCCTCGTGAAAGTTGGGATCGAAAGCTTCTCCTGCACACTCAATAGCCTCCACGCCATGCTTTTTAAGGCAGGTAAAGAGTTGATCCTGAATCAGCTTCAGTCCTTCCTTAAAAGCTTCAATGTCATTGCTTGTTTCAGCATGCTCCAACGCCCGGTCCAATGAATCGAGAAACGGCAGAATATCTTTAACAATTTCTTCATTACCGTACTTGAGTATTTCGTTTTTCTCCTTTACGGCGCGTTTTTTATAATTATCCAGTTCGGCGACGGCTCTCACATATTTATCATAATTAGCCGCCGCCTCTTTTTCCTTTTCCGCCAGTTTTGCCGCTAAGTCATTGCTTTCTGAAGCACTGTCACCAACGCTGGCTTCTTCGGCCTGATTTTGCGTCTCGTTGGTCTGAACCTGCTCATTTACCTGTTCGTTTTGTTCTTTCTTGTTTCTTTTCACCATTGCCCCTGCATAAAATTAATTGTTGTTTAAGTCCGGCTTTTGAAAAAGCATGATATCGACAAGATCACAAATCGCATGACCGGCCGTTATGTGAGCTTCCTGAATACGAGCCGTGACTGAAGAAGAAACATTGATGGAGAAATCAGCAATCCTGGCAATGCTTCCTCCGTCCTTGCCTGTAAAAGCGACGGTCACCAATCCCTTCTTTTTGGCTGCCTCCATCCCCTTTAAAACGTTAATGGAATTGCCGCTGGTGCTGATGCCCCAGGCAATGTCCCCTTCCTGGCCGATAGCTCTGATCTGTTTGCTGAATACTTCCGAAAAATCATAATCATTACCAATGCTGGTAATAACCGAGCTGTCGGTGGTCAATGCTATTGCCGGAAGCGGCGGCCTTTCGATCACAAAACGGTTTACAAACTCAGCGGCAAGATGTTGTGCGTCCGCCGCCGACCCGCCGTTGCCGAAGAGCAGAATTTTGTTGCCTGCTTTCAAAGCCGCGGTCACGACCTCGACAACCTCGACCAGACGGCTTAAGTTTTCATTAACGAAGGCCTCTTTGACGCGGTTGCTCTCCTTGAAAATTTTTATTATGTGATCTTCCATACTTACCCATGATTATTTTATTAAAATGTCCTTGCAAAGTGGCACTAATATATTTACGCACCTATTCCCTGTCAAGGGCAGCAGGTGGAATTTTCTCATCATTTTTCCTTTTTTTATAAAGTACATATTTCCCGCAAGGACAAATCTTGACAACGATGTTTTGATAAATATATTTTTCATAAACAAGGAAAAATAAATAATGATAGCAAGTGCTTATAAAAAATATTGATGGAAAGGAGAAAGTTTTATGTTTACACCCACGCTATGGAGATTTAGAAGATTCCCCGATGTCGCTCCGGATTTGATTCATTTGCAGCGCGAAATAAACAGGCTCTTTTCTAATGCAGAACAAAGAGCGCCGCAGGAGTATCCGGCGATTAACATCTGGGAAAACAATGAAAGCGCTGTCGTGACCGCAGAGTTGCCGGGAATAGATGTGGAAAAAATCGATATTGAAGTTACCGGCGATATTTTGACATTGTCGGGAACAAATGAGATTGAAACTCTTAAAGAAGGCGAAACCTATCTGCGGCAGGAAAGAGACCGCAGTGGTTTCAAGCGGAAAATCCAGTTGTCTTTCCCCGTTGACCCGAAAAAAGTGGCCGCGCACTATGAAAAAGGCATCCTGAGCATCACACTACCGCGCCTGGAAGAGAGTAAGCCCAAGAAGATTAAGATAAACGAACCATAAAGGAGGTCGATTGATTATGTCCGATAAAGGCCTGCAGAAGACGGAAAACGTATCAGCCGGTGAAAGAATTCGCAATGTTAAAACTTTCGTGCCGCGTGTGGATATTTATGAAACTAAAGAAGCTATATTTTTGATTGCAGATATGCCCGGAGTCGATGAAAAGAGCGTCGAAGTAGAATTGGAAAAAAACAATCTGACAATTTCCGGTCACGTAACCATTGATGAAGAAAAAGACAGAAGCATTGTTTATTCCGAATATGAAGTCGGCGATTACGAAAGATCCTTCACCTTATCCGATGAAATAGACCGAGATAAGATCTGCGCAACTGTAAAGGACGGCGTACTGCGGTTGGAACTGCCGAAAGCGGAGAAAGCTAAACCTCAGAAAATTACCATTAAAGCGGCATAAACATAAAAAGGAGGGAAATAATTATGAAAGTCAAAAATTTATTACCGACGGTACACAGGAAAGGTAAAGCCGAAGATTATCATCCCTTCTATTCTTTACAAAGTGAAATGAATAGTTTGTTCGATGATTTCTTCCGTGGCTTTGATATTGTTCCACGCGGATTTTACCGGAGCGGCGAAGTAAGCTTTATGCCGACGGTTGATGTAAAAGAAAGCGAAAAGGAATTCATCATCAAAGCTGAACTTCCCGGCGTGGAAGAAAAAGATGTTGAAGTAACGGTAACTGACAACGTCGTTACCATCAAGGGGGAAAAGAAAGAAGAGAAGGAAGATAAAGGAAAAAACTATTACTACATGGAACGTTCTTACGGTTCCTTCAATCGGGTAATTCCTTTGACCGAGGAAATCGAATCGGATAAGGCCGAAGCCAGCTTTAAAAATGGCGTCCTCAATATCACGATTCCGAAGAGTCAGACAGCCAAAGCCAAAGGAACAAAAGTTCCGATTAAAGCGGCGTAAGAGCAATTCAAGTTTCGAGGCCAGCAAAGCCTGCCTTGATTAAAACGGTATAAACCGGATAAACCCCGTCGCCTTCTATTGGAGGACGGCGGGGCTTTAATAAGATAGCCTAATAACAGAACAAGGGGTTGCAACCCCTTGTTTCATACAAAAATTCTTCACGACTCAGTCTCGCTGACCGGCATACGACTGATTTAAATTACCGGATGCCGGATCAGGTCCGGCATTACGACTATTTTTCATTGCATTTAACCACCATCGCTGCTAAACCCGCAGCAACAAAACGAGAACTCTGAACAACTTCTATACTCGTCATTCCGGGCTCGCAGCCGGGCGTATACCGGGTGACCCGGAATCCAGGCGTCGTCCCCGCGAAGGCGGAGAACCAAACCATTTTTTACTGGATTCCTGCTTTCGCAGGAATGACATAAGTGGTTTTACATGTTTTTTCAGGTCTCAAACAAGGATAAATAATTTTTATGGGAAAATCTACCCCCGACAAATATCCACAGGTAAAAAATGTTTCCGACGCCGAACGCATCCGCATGGTGAAAGAAATTTTTTCCACCATCACCGGCAAATATGATTTTTTAAACCGTTTTCTGAGTCTGCGGCGCGACGTGGCCTGGCGCAACTTCGCGGCGCAAAAAATGCATTTTTTTCAAACGCACCGCTACCTTGATGTCGCCTGCGGGACGGGTGATTTGTCGGTTACCGCGGCCCAAAAACATCCGGATATTTCCGTAACCGGCCTCGACTTTGTCCCGGAAATGGTTGTGGCGGCAAAAGAAAAAGTACAGAAGAAAAACCTTGGCGGTCGGATTCACATCATGCAGGGTGACGCTCTGCAGCTTCCTTTCGAGGACAATTACTTTGATGTCTCCGGCATTGCCTTCGGCATCCGCAACATTCCCGACCGCACCCGCGCGCTCTCCGAAATGCTGCGCGTCACCGTTCCGGGCGGTCAGGTGATGGTGCTGGAAATGACATTCGTCCAGAATCGTTTCCTGAAATCGATTTACTATTTGTATCTGAATTATTTGCTGCCCGCATTGGCGAAATTTTTTTCGAAGAACGCGGCCGCATACTATTATCTTGCCGATTCCATCATGAACTTTCCGTCACCGGCAGCGTTCAGCCGTTTGATGGAGGATGCGGGCATGACAAATGTTCAAAGATACCCGCTAACTTTCGGAGTTACTTATCTCCATGTCGGAGAAAAACCATAAACACTATGAACCGAAATCCCTGTTCACTCTTCTATTCTTCAGTTCGGCCAGTTTGCCTTTATTCCAGCTTGATATCTTGCTGAAATACCTGGTGAGATGGGCGATACCTTCGACGTCCTCCGAACCGCAGTAAATGCAGCTTTCATTTAAACCACGGGCAGTTTTGCCGCAGGTTGCACAGGAAGTGAATTCCGGCATGAAATCAATCTGCCGATTGGCTGAATTGTGAAAAACGTCGGCTATGAACCGGCAGAGTTCCTCCTTGCCGGGATTGTAGCTGCCCAACTGCAGATGAGTAATGACGTCTCCTTCCATATATTGATGAAAGAGGCCTTCCCGAATTACTCTTTGCGCGGGAGTTATATCCGCGGCGACATTCAACTGCGTCGAGTTGGTATAATAAATAGCTCCTTCGGCAATGTCTCCCTTTACGTAACGGCCGGCGGCGGGAGAATAATATTTTAAATCCAGCCGGGCAAAGCGGTATGCTGTCGTTTCCGCCGGTGACTGCTCCAGAACAAATTTCATTGAACTCTCCTTGCTCCACCTTGCAGCTTCGCTTTGCAGGTATTCGACAATTTTTAAACCAAACGCCAATGCTTCCGGCGTTTCGTGCAGCTGCCTGCCCAGATGGATTTGCACCAGCTCGTTCAAACCGGCAAGTCCGATAATGTAAAAGGCCCGGTTCATCCTCAGGTAGGGAAAACCGTCGTTGTTCATCGCCAGTGCGGCCAGCGGCCCTTCATCGGCATGGGAAAGAAGTTTCTCTAAAAAATCTTTTTTCTGCACATGCGTCTTTACGGCGACAGCGGCGAACTCCCGCAGCAGCTTCCACAACTTTTTTTCGTCTCCGGCCGCTTGGAAAGCGATGCGCGGCAGATTTAAAGTAACACTATGAATAGCCGCGCTGCGTATCAGCCAGGGTTTATCCAACTCGTCGGCAAAGCATTCCTTATTCTTTCCGCAGGATTTGTGGCAAACAAAAGAAGCGGCATCCGCTCCCCGATCGAAGACAAAGCACATATTCCCTTTGAGGCTGGCCACTTCGCAGGCTTGTTGCAATAATTCAGAAGAGCCTTCCGCATTCAAAATATTTTCCGATATATGCAACAGCGGACGCGGCAAAATAAACGGTTTCTCCGTGGCATCGCCTTTTTTAAACACCTCGCAAATAGCCCGGGCGAAACGCTGTGCATCTGCTTTGTATTCTCCGTAGAGCTTGCCGGTCGGCTTCCCGCCGGGACCTATGGCCGGAAGCTTCGCCCAGTGCGGCGGCACTTCATAGTAAATGTGAATGTCGGTGTAGAGCGCCTGTCCACCGCGAGTGGCGGACAACTGCGAAAACTCATAAATCAGCATCTGGGCAAACTGGCGCACTTCCTTATCGGTCATGTCGACAAGATAGGGGGCAAAGGAAATATTAAGCGCATCCCAGCTTATGGTGCCGGTAAAATGTCCCTGGAGAATCGCGCTGAAACGCACCATGTGCGCCAGCAGGACTTCCGCATGTTTGGCCGGTTTGGCGGAGTTGATCGCCAGCGGCAGCTTCAAACCGTTCAGTTTCAAATATTCCAAAGTCTGGCAGCAGCTGTAGGGTCGATCAATGTAGCCCAGACCATGAATGTGAATGTCCCCGGCGGCATGCGCCTCGCCCACATCCGGAGAGAAAACGTCATAGAGGGAAAATTCCCTTTTAATGCCTTCGGCAAAAAGCAGATTTGTGCCTTCGGGAGAATGCGGAATGCTGGCGTTTTCTTTGTTTTGATGCAGGATCAACTGGCGGACATCGTAAAGGGGAAAACCAAGCCGGCCGTGAAGTCGGCGTTCCTTTTCCAGCCCTCTTTCAATGAGCCGGGCATTAACCAGTTCGCGGATCAGGGCGGTCGTCAGCACTCCGATGCTGGAAGAAAAAATCTGTTTTTCTACTTCCTTCGATATTTCCTCCGCCAGCAAATAGTCGATCTCCGCTTCCCGCACGAGTGCATCAACGATGCGCTGCCGGTTCCAGAGGGCGATCTCCTCGCCGGAAGTGTGGACAAAAAGGGTCAAGTCTGTGGTTTCAGAATTTTCGGTCATATCAAACATTCGTCGGAGTTATCGTTTCCTGTGCTCCCAGCGCCTTTTCCGCAGCGCGGGAAAGAGCTTCATCATAATCGTGGTTTAAGGCGAACACCCGGAAATGCATCACCCGCGCCGGAATAAAACGAAAGATCTCCTCCAACTGCTCCGGTGACGTAAAACCCGTTACCGGATTGAAGATATTGATTCTCTTCCCTGACTCGGCCATAGGGTTCAGCGGCCGCGGGTCCTGAGTCGCCAGATCGACCCGAAACAATATATTTTTCAGCTTCACCGGCAGGTACTCCCGGATCTTTTTTTCATAATCCTTCGCCTGCGCAAAGCCGGTACCACGATGAATCTGCGCAACGGATATTTCCGTGGAAAACGACATTTTCCATTTTACTTTGCGGTCGTAAAGCTTTTTCCATTCCCGGGCCAACTTTCTTTTTGTCTCATCTTTTTCCGTCAGCCAGCTTTGCACTTCATTGAACAAAGACCATTCATCGCAATGCTGATAGGCATCCAGATTTTTCAACGGATTGCCGGGGAAAAGCACAGTCATCGTATCGTGGAAAATTTCCTGCAGGTGCAAATCCAGGGCGCGCGTTGTGCGATGAAAATAGACGTTGCTGTAAAGATTTAAACGGGCGTTCAGAAACCGCCTCATCGCCGACATACCCGACTGATGCAGGGTGACGCCTTCAGCGGTAAAAAAAGTATAATAACGCAGACGGGGAATATCGACCATATCCAGCGAAAATCCGGTCATATAGGCGTCGCGCTGAACATAGTCCAGATTGTCCACCGTGTAGATGCCGGAAAAAAGCTGACAGAGCAATTGCAGCCAGCGCGGCTGTTTTTTGTCCCACGCTTCCGGCATTTTTATCAAATAGGCCGCCTGCCGGGGATCCAGAATTTCGCCGTCCGCAAAAGCGCCGGAGGGACTGCGCCGAATGTGCGAGATAATATTTCCGAGCTTTTTCAGGATAATCTGCTGGCCGATTACTTCGTGGGTCAGCCCCCATTTGCTCAGATAATGTTCATCAAAAAAGTGCCCGTATGGGCCATGCCCCACATCGTGCAGCAATCCGGCGATCCGCATCAATTCTTCGATGTAATTGAGAGACGGTACGTCGCTGCATACTTCACACAAACTGGGGTAAAGGTGCCTGGCGAATTCCCCGGCTATGTGCATTGTTCCCAGGGAATGCTGAAAACGTGTATGCTCCGCCGCCGGATAGACCCAGCGGGCGCTCTGCAGTTGATAGATGCGCCGCAGCCTCTGCATCCAGGGAGAATCAATCAGGTCTTTTTCCGTAGTTTCTTTAAGTGTACTGTCCTGCGGGACTGTAAAAAAGGCGTACTGATGGATCGGATCGGCAATCAGCGCCATGCCCTTATAGATATCCAGATTAGGGGAGACCGTTCTTTCCATGGCGGACTGTTTACACCATTCCGCAAAAAAGATCAATGTTAATCAATACTTTACTTTAATATTAAATTTCACATCCGGGAGAAAAGAAATTTTCTACTGCATATCCGGCAGGTTCTGCTGCAGCCGGACGAGATCGATGCGCATGTTCCTTTTTAGTTTGGTGTACATTGCACGGTCTTTCCGGGCAAGGAATTCGGCAAATTCCATAGTTTTCGGCAGGAGCGCATCTTCCGGATAAATGGCTGAAACAACTTTCATTTTTAACGCTTCTTCGCCGCCGATTCTCTTTCCGGTTAAAACAAGTTCATTAATAACCGGTCGATCGGCTATAGAATTTACAATCTGATGGATAACCGGTGTAAAGGGGATATGAATATCCACTTCCGGAAAGCAGAAGAAGCCGCGGTCAGCCCGCATCAGGCGGAAATCAAAGGTGGCGGCGAGGATGGCGGCGGCGGCGTAAGCATGGCCCGTCAGACAACCAACTGTCGGCATATTCAATAAAACCATCCGCAGATAGAGTCGATCCAGCGAAGAAGCAAGCTGGGTCAGATAACCGGGCGGCATGGTCATCAGCCATTCCCGGTCAATGCCGTTGGACCAGTATTTGGGATCGCTGCTGGTGACGACTAAGGCGGCATTGCCGGGGGCGGCTTCCAGTTCATCAAGGACAGCATTATATTCAGCAATTACATCGTCGGTAATAGTATTGGCTCTGGCGCCGTTAATCAAACTGAGAACAAAGACATCGCCTTCTTTTTTCAGTTCCATCGTGGCCATAGTCGCTACTCTCCTCAGGCGCAATATCTTTTTTTAGCTTCCGACAACCTCGAAAAATGCTTCCTTTCTTCGTCGATGATCTGATCTATAATCAGATGCTGGGCGACGGGGACAAATCTTTTGATTTCATGGTAGTAAAGAATGGAGTCCATCTCGCGTTTGATGGCAAAATCAAGAGCCGCCGCGGTATCTTTAACCTGGGACAACTCTTTATCCATGGCCTCTTTGGTGAAAATTATATTGTTGTCCACATAGTCACGCAGATACGCATCATATTCGCCTTCATACTTTTCCGGCGGATTGTATTTTTCTATCTGTGCAAACAAGGACTCAAAAATTTTCTTGTGGGCGATTTCTTCTGCAGCGAGTTGAGAAAAAAGATTTTTGGCTTCCTCCTGTTTGGCGATCTGCTCGGCATATTTATAGAAATTGGAACCGTTTTCTTCGATGCGAACAGCTATTTCGACTATATCACTTGCTTCAAACATTTTTGAACTCATATAAACACCTCCTGAATTGATAAAATACCGCTAATATTTTAATGAGACTGCATTGCATCCAAAGAACAACTAAATCATTTTGTAAATTGACATATTTTTATTGCTTATGCAACCTTTTGCGCATGTTAGAACCATCTTTTCCTTTTAAAATAGAAGACCATCAGCAGGGCGATCAACAGCATGATCCCCAGAATGATAAAATACCCCCAGCGCCATTCCAGCTCCGGCATATATTTAAAATTCATTCCATAAATACCGGCCACAAAAGTCAAAGGCATAAAAAGAGTGGCGATAATGGTCAGCACCTTCATCACTTCGTTGAGTTTGTTGCTCGCGGCGGAAAGGTAAATATCCAGCATATTGGAAAGCATATCCCGGAATGTTTCCACGGAATCAATAACGGCGATGACGTGATCGTAGATATCCCGGAAGTAAATGCCCGTGGATTCACTGATTAATTGAGAATCCGAACGCTCCAGTGTGCTGATGGCTTCCCGCAGAGGCCAGAGCGACTTGCGCAGGAAGATCAATTCTCTTTTCAGTTTATTGATCGCCTGCAGCGTCGCCGGCGTAGTCCTCCTCACCAGATCGTCTTCCAGGAACTCAATTTTTTCTTCCAGCGACTCCAGAACAAGAAAATAATTGTCAACAATATTATCAATCAGGGCGTGGGCCAGATAGTCGGCGCCGGCTTTCCGGATACGGCCGACATCGCAGGAGAGCCTTTCCTTTACCGGCTGAAAAATGGTGCTCTCTTTTTCCCGGAAGGAAAGAACAAAATTCCGCCCCAGAACAATGCTGATCTGTTCGGAGTTCAATTCCGCTTCGCCGGTTTCGGTAAAACTGCGCAGAACAATATAAAGATAGTCGCCGTAATCCTGCATTTTGGGGCGTTGACTGGTATTGAGGATATCTTCGAGAACGAGAGGGTGCAGTTTGAAAATATTGCCTAATTCCTCCATTAATTCGGTATCCTGTAATCCGTCGACGGTGATCCAGGTGATTGTTTGCTCATCCGGAGGGGCGCCGAGCGCGGCCGGGGAGCCGGTCTCTTTTTCCCGATAAGATGCTTCGCTGTAGCGGATAAGAGTAATTTTGGGTTTTTCAGTATAAGTATGGCCGACATGGATCAGACTACCCGGTAAAAGCCCTGCCTTCTTTGATCTTTTTAGACGACCCGAACGCATATTTACCTCCTGGATGAAGATTTCTTTTTCACCTTTATCGTAGCGTTAATGGAGGGCGACTTGCCGTCGGGAAAGGAAACGCCGACGGGCAGAACAATTTTTACGGCTACTGTCGTCGTCGCCGCTATTTTCTGCAGATCAACGGGCTCTGTTTCAATCCTTATCTGCTCCGGCTGCAGAGCGGGATCAATTAATACCTTTACGGAAGAAGGCGAAAGGGTAATTTTCTGCAGGGATAGATTGCGGGGTAGGGTATTCTGGACAGTGACATTTACCGGCAATTTGTAGGTAACCAGTTTGGAGGCGTAGACACGAATTCTGGACGGCGCAATTTCCGCCACCGACAAACTGGATGGAACGTTGAGCATATCTTTCGACAGGGCATATTCACGTTTTTTTTCCGTGAGATTTGACAAGTCGAGTGATAATTTCAGGGAGCTTTCATCGAACAATTGAAAAGCCTGGGCCGGCCCCTTGAGGACAACCTTCACTTCCGTAACCTGCGGTTCGTCGATTTTCCAGTTTACCGGAACATTTTTATAATCGATGGGCGCTATAAAATCACGGCGTAAAATATCCCGCTGATAACCAAAGGCGATCCATAAAACACAGGCCAGGACAAGAGCGATGATTTTTTCCCAGGTGTTTTCCTTAAGCCAGGTTGTAAAAAGAGAAGATTTTTTAGCCGGCGCATTGCGGATATAGAACTTTTCCAGCGCCTCGTGCAGAACCGACGCATTCGGCATCTCCGTCAGCTCTTCCTGCTGCGCCAGGGATATAGTGCCTCTCTCCTCGGAAACAACAATGCACAGGGCGTCGGAGCGCTCCGCCATACCCAGCGCGGCCGTATGGCGCAGCCCCAGATTGCCGTATTTTGCAGTATTCATGGAAAGCGGCAGATGGCAGCCGAACATGGCTATGCGATCTCCCCTGATAATCACTGCACCGTCATGGCCCGCGGAATTCGGGTCGAAAATGCTCGCCAGCAGCGGCTCGCTGACGATTCCGTCTAAAGTATTTCCCCCGTTGATGTGGCGATCCAGCGGATCGTCTCCCTGCAGGACGATCAGGGCACCGATATTTTTTTTGGCCAGATTCACCACGCTTTCGGCGATTATGTTCGCCGTTTCTTCCCAGGCCGACAGCGGCTGGAGTTTCTTATGAATATTCCCCAGCATGGCCAGCCTCTCAAAGAAGCCGCGCAGATCTTCCTGAAATATTACGACCAGGACAAAAAGCAAAATGGCGAAAAAACCCTGCAGGACAAGTGTGGTCAGATAAAGCTGGAAAAAGCGGGCGGCAACGTAAACACCGCCTGAAAATATAATGCCGATAAGGACAAAGCGGGAAGCGCGGGTTTTAAACCAGGTCAAGAGGCCGAAAATCATTAAGGTAATAATCACTATATCCAGGATATCCTGGATTCTGACGTTCTTAATGAGGGTCGGCATTGTATCGATGATGCCCATATATTTCCGTTCCGCGAGAATTTCTGGAAGAGACTATATAAAAACAAACAAACAGGTGTCAAGCCGGATAAACCCGTAAGACGGACATGATGCCAAAAATTCCGTTCGCTGCTTTCGGCACCTCAGGGCATCAGCCTGGAACGGATCAGGCGCGTAATTTTTTCCAGGGCATCATCCGGGCAGGTGCTTACATCGATACCGTTGTCCGTAATGTAAGGAGCCAGAATTTTCCATAGATCTTTCGTCAGACCTCCGTATTGATTCTGAAAAGATTCCAGACGCGAATGGAAACTGAAAACAAGCTTGTCCCGCTCCGAAAGAGCAAGATAATCGTCGATAATTTTCAACAGCCGGCTGCGCTCATGAGGCAGTCGGCCGTACAAATTTAAGAGATTGGAGGCGCTGTCACTCAAGAGTTCGGTTTCCGCATTTATCCCGCCGATCAAAGTTCTCAGTTCGCGGACGATCTGCCCCTCTGAGCACTCCGTAAATTCACCTTCTTTCCAAGCCTGTTCGAGGGGTGTCTGCGGAAAGATTTCCAGAGTCCGCAGGCGGACGAAATCGGGGACGACGGCATTGATAACCCGCGCTGTTTCCCGGGCATGTTCATCGGAATATTTCACCCCGCCCAGACCGGGCATAATGTAGATAGAGCACGAAATGCGGGCCTCCTTGATTTTCAGGCAACCCTCGATATGATCGGCGCTGCTTTCTCCTTTATTAATGAAGTCGAGAACATTATCGCTCCCGCTTTCAATACCGAAGTGCACCCGATTAAGTCCGGCCAGAGCCATCGCCTGCAGGTCGGCAAGAGAGCGTTGCCTCGCCGCCGTTTTTGTCCTGCCGTAGATAGTAAAGCGATCCAGGGAAGGGAAACGGATTTTTATTTCGCTTATTACGGCGGTCATGAATTCAGGCTTCAGGATGAGCCCGTCGGCATCGCCCAGAAAACAGGTTTTTCCACCGGCCAGACGCCAGGTCAGCAAATGGATAAGATTGTCCAGAAGCGAAGGCTGATCATTAACCCAGGAGGAAAACCACGCCAGCCTCGGGTCCATATCTTCCGGGATCGCCGTGATTGTCCCGACCGGCTCCGTTTCATAGCCGGCTTTCTGCCGGAATTGAATAATTTCATCGGCCAGCGCGGGCAGTTTATCGTAGTCGGCTTCGGTGTATACAGGAACGCCGATGCCCCGCTCGCGCATTCGATCGTCGAGTGCCTTTGCTCTTTCAATATCCCTGACAACTTCCGCCAGAGAGCGCTTCGAAAAATGAGCCCCCGTTTTGTAGACGGGGCAAAATTTACACTTATTCCAGTAGCAGTTACGGGTCAATCTGAAGGTTAAACTGTAGTTTTCCGTGGGCGGCCGAATGGAACAGATGTCAAAGGGCTCCAGGCAACTAAAATCCGCTAAAGTCATATTTTAATTCCTTTTTGGAGGTATTTACTGAATTTTAAAAGTTTTGTTGATCATTTTTACATGTTTCCGGCACTCCGGATTATTCGGATTGACATGTTTCATATCATAAATTAGTATTCGCTCCACAAAAATAATTTCAGGAGGTTTTTATGACACGTTTAGCTGTAATATTGTTTTTCTGCTTGGCGATGGTTTCTGCTGCTTACGGACAAGGTTTAAAGGATTTTACTTCTTCAGTTAAGGACAAAGCGACAACTGCGGCCAAGGATACAGCCAAGGCGGCGGCCGATGACAGTTCGATTACGGCGGAAGTGAAGGCAAAATTACTCGCCACGGCTTCCCTGAAAGATGAAAAGATTGAAGTGAGCACTACGGAAGGTGTAGTTACCCTGACGGGAACCGTAAAAAACCCGCAGGCAAAAGGCGCCGCGGTCAAAATAGCTAAAGCCGTAAAAGGCGTAAAATCCGTGGACAATAAACTTGCCGTCGAAAAGACAGCAAAAAAGGCGAAGAAATAGGCTGAAAAGAGCTAATTTTAAATAAAAAATTATTGACAACACTTTCCTGTATTGCTATATGGCGCGTACAGACAACACTGTCGGAAAGTAATTTTTATGGAAAAGAAAGTTTTAGCAGTAGCATATAATGGTTGGTGGTGGTGGAGCCGCATACAGGGGGTCATCCGCCATTGATCTTTTTTATTAATTAAAGTCAAAGCCGTGGAGAGACTCTCACCTTCACGGCTTTTTTGTTTCTAGGGACAAGCAAGGGCCGTGAAATAAGTTCACGGCCTTTTTTTGTAATACCAGGTCGCATTCTTTGCCTAACTTTGTTGGCTGCGTCGTCGGCTTCCTCAACGTATAAGTAATACGCCTGCGGAGCCTCCTTCCTTGCCGCCTCGTTATGCTTTGAATGCAACCTGGTCTAAGTAATGAGGAGATAAAAAATGTACCAGCCCAGTTTTGAAGAATTTGCCGCTATGGCGCAAAGAGGGAACCTTATACCGGTCTACCGGGAAATCTTAGCCGATCTGGAAACGCCGGTTTCCGTTTTAACTAAATTATGTGAAAAGGACCACGTCTATCTGCTGGAAAGTGTCGAAGGCGGCGAAAAATGGGGCCGTTATTCTTTCCTGGGCACCGATGCCGGTGTCATTTTTCAGGTGCGCGGCGATAAAGTGATTATCACAGAAAAGGGAAGAGTTGAGGAAAAAGAGCATAACGGCGATCCCATGCAATATCTACGGAATCTGCTCAACCGCTACCAGCCCGTTTCCGTCCCCGGTCTGCCGCGCTTTTACGGCGGCGCCGTGGGTTATTTAGGTTATGATATGGTGCGCTATTTTGAAAAACTGCCCGGCGGCCAGATTGATGATCTGGGCCTCGATGAGGCTGTTTTTGTCATCAGCGATGCCATGATGATTTTTGACAACATCCGCCATACAATCAAAGTGGTTGCCTGCGCTTTTACGGAAGACGCCGCATCTCTGGAAGAAAGTTATGCCGCTTCCTGCCGGAAAATTGCCGATATGATCAAAACATTATCCCTGCCCGTAGCCCATCAGGAAAAAGATTCGGTGGACGCCGGCGACATATCTTTTAGTTCCAACATGTCCCAGGAGCAATACGAAGAAGTCGTCAACAAGGCAAAGGAATACATAAAAAACGGCGACGTCATTCAGGTAGTGCTCTCCCAGCGTTTTCAAACGGAGTGCGTGTCCAACCCCGTCGACCTTTATCGAGCGCTGCGCTTCGTCAATCCTTCACCTTATCTCTTCTTTCTGAAGCTGGGCGATGCAACGCTGATCGGTTCTTCACCGGAAGTCATGGTGCGTCTGGAGGAGCAGACCATGGAACTGCGGCCGATTGCGGGCACAAGAAAGAGAGGCGGCACCGAACAGGAAGACCGGCAGCTTTCCGATGA
>Ga0208462_1001385_pt1 | contig 16648 bp, 15 predicted proteins | sample AD_SCU001_MetaG_FD_184452 | JGI IMG/M metagenome (GOLD analysis project Ga0208462, IMG submission 184452) | Active sludge microbial communities of municipal wastewater-treating anaerobic digesters from China - AD_SCU001_MetaG (SPAdes) (version 2) | ecosystem: Engineered > Bioreactor > Anaerobic...
GTATCGATGAGGGATAATCAGGAAAAAACCGAGATGCCCGACGACTACCATGACGGCAATGTATCGGTAAAGGTAGTCAAACTGATCCAGAGCTATGCCAAGATTGTGAAAGAAACGGTGTGGGGGATTGATGGTTTGAAAAGGATAAAACAAGAAAAATGAAACTTAAAATAATTGTGTGACGTACTAATCTTTAATGTGTTGAGGAGCGATACTTGAAAATTGTACACATCGTTATAAGCGGACCATTTACAGTGGGTATGACATATCAAGAAAACCTGCTGCCAATTAGCAACTCAATGGATGGACACGATGTGCTAATAATTGCTTCACAGTATGCATGGGAAGGTGGGGAAATTATTCTTCTACCGGAGGCTGATGAAATAATTAGTAATGGTGTTCGATTAATCAGAATAAGATATGATTATATAGTGAATGATTTTATAACAGAAAAAATTAGAAAATCATCAAAACTCATTCCACTAGTAGAAAAATTTAATCCGGATATTATATATCTTCACGACCCACAGGTTTTTGAAATATTAAATTTAGCAAAATACAAGAAAAAAAAACCAAAAACTCGCTTCATTGTTGATATACACTCAAATTATAAAAACTGTGCAAAGAATTTATTTTCTTACTATTTTCTTCATAAAATATTTTATAAAATTATTCTTGATCTGTCTAAGAACGCAATAGATCGAATGTATTGCATCGATTTGAGTTCAAAGCGTTTTCTTGAAGAAGTGTACAACTATCATATTGGTAACGTTGAAATATTTCCACTTGGAGGAAATTATAATAATACTTCATATAATGAAAAAATTCATTTAAGAGAGTCTCTTGGTATTGCTATTGATGATATTGTTTTAATTCATTCAGGAAAAATCAACAAAGAAAAAAAAACTCTCGAATTACTAGAAATGTTTGGTAAAAATAATTTTGAACGATTCCGTTTATTAATTATTGGAAGTATAGAAGAAGAGTATATAAATGATGTAATGAATTTGGTAAAAAAAGATAATCGTGTTATATATCTTGGATGGAAAGATGGAAGTGACCTTTTAAAACTATTATCAATTTGTGATTTATATGTTCAAATTGGTTCGGTTTCAGCAACGTTGCAGAATGCAATATGCGCTGGGGCCGCTGTAGTTGCGTCTGATAAAGAAGTATATAAATACTATATAGATGGGAATGGATGGTTGATTGATGACTTAGAAGAATTTTTGGAGATAATCGATAAAATAGAAAAAAATCCCAATATCCTTGATCCTATGAAAAAAAAATCAGAAATACTTTGTAAAACAGAATTAGATTATAAAGTACTAAGTAGGAAAATGTGTGAGCCATCAATAGAAGATTAATTAAAAAAGATGTATAGCACAGTCAAGTCAAATATGGCAGGAAATTTTAAGTTATTGGGAGAAAAGTATGAAAGGTATAGTACTTGCTGGTGGCTCCGGCTCGCGCCTCCACCCCGTTACTAAAGTTGTATCGAAGCAACTACTTCCAATTTACGATAAACCAATGATCTACTATCCCCTCTCTGTTTTAATGTTGGCAGGGATAAGGGAAGTTCTTATTATATCCACACCCCGGGACCTGCCGCACTTCGCAGAACTTCTCGGCGATGGTGCCAGTTGGGGCATGAGGATCGAATATTGCGAACAATCCTCACCCGACGGTATCGCGCAAGCCTTCATCATCGGCGAACCGTTCCTTTCGGAAGAAGAATCTTGCCTTATACTTGGCGACAATTTATTTTTCGGGCAGGGTTTTACACCTATACTCCGCGATGCTGCAAAGCTTAAGCAAGGGGCTATAGTTTTTGGTTATCCGGTCAAGGATCCCGAACGCTTCGGTGTGGCAGAAGTTGATGCTGATTTCAAGGTTGTCTCGCTGGAGGAGAAGCCGAGGGTGCCTAAATCCAATTGGGCGGTCACGGGACTCTATTTTTTCGATGGCAACGCTCCACGCTACGCTAAGGAAATGAGACCCTCCGATCGCGGAGAGCTGGAAATCACTGATCTGAACAAACGCTATCTGTCGGAAGGAAAGTTGAAAATGGTACCTTTGGGTAGAGGTTTCGCGTGGCTGGATACAGGCACACATCAAAGCCTCCTGGAAGCCTCTGAGTTTATTGGTACCATCCAAAAACGCCAAGGTTTTATGGTCGCCTGCTTGGAAGAAATAGCCTATCGCAATGGCTGGATCGACGCTGAGCAGCTCGTAGAGCTTGCAAAACCACTAATGAAGACAGAATACGGTAAATACATAGCGGAGATAGCAGCAATCCAATGAGCGAAATCCCGACGGACTCTCCCGCGTCCGATCCAGCATCTGAAACTACTCCAGCGACCTCGTCTAAACTTGGGCGTTTTGCGCGGTACTTGCCGTATGCTCGAAGGATTCTCGAATTCGGTTCGGGTACGGTTATCTCCGCTGGACTAGGCTTTATGGCAACGGTTTTGGCAGCCCGTATGGTTCAGACCGAGGATTTCGCGCGTATGAACATGGCCGTCACTGTGGCGTCCTCAATATCCGCTTTCACCATCCTAGGCTTCGACCAAGCCTTGACGCGGGAGTATTTCGAGGTCGACGACAAAGGACACCTTCTATTCAACACTCTCCTCGTACCCTTTCTGGCCACAGCGCTAGTAGCCGTTACTACAATGGCCTTCCCGGAGAACTTTTCCTTCCTCGTCTTCGGAACAGGAACCGATACCATACTCGTGGCGGCTACTCTCGGGTTGGTCCTTTTGCTAAATCTCTACGGAATTCTTCTCAACTTCGCTAGAATGGAGGGAAGGGGCAAGCTTTTCTCTGCTGCCTCCGTGCTTAATAAAGCCACACTGGTCGGCCTCCTCGTGGCTAGTGGATTTACACCGGTTCTACGAACCTATCGTTCACTGATCTTGATGAATGCGATTGCGGGTTTGACGGCTGTTCTTCTCCTGGCTTTTGCGCTTAGGAAGAGCTTGAGGCCTTCGCGTTGGCGGATCGATTCTCTGCTCTTGCGTACCATGGCGCGCTTTGGCTTGCCCCTCGTCGCCTCCAACTTCATGCTTAGCTTGGTCCCCACAGCTCTTCTCTTCCTGATTAGAAGCCAACTGAGCTACACGGATCTGGGTATCTACTCAGGCGCTGCCAAACTCGTGAATGTCCTCATTGTGATTCAGCAGGTTTTCACTGTGGTTTGGGTACCTGTTTCCTATGCCTGGGTTAATCGCGGCCGGGGTGCGAAAGATTTTGTCCGTGTGGCGCAATTCGTGTCACTGGGTATGCTTGAACTTTTCCTTGGCGTTTTTCTCTTAAAAACCCCGCTTGCCGCGATTCTTGGACAGCGTTATTTGCCCTCGGCCGGCCTCCTGCCCTTCCTCTCGGTGCAGATTTTCCTCTACACCATCTCTGAGGTCTATATCGTAAGTGTCTACAAGACCAGGAAGACGGTATTGAGTATTGTGGTAGCCGCGGCTACTCTATCGACCGTACTCGTAGCCGGTTCCGTCCTGGTGCCTTCCCTCGGTATCACGGGCGCAGCTCTTGCAAACGTGGCTGGATATGCAATTTTCTTTATCGTCCGATACTTGTTCTCCAAGAGAGAATGGCCGGACTTACGGATAAAACCTATTTTCCCTGAACTCGTTGCTATGATTTTGGTACTCGTCGTATACCTCGCGTTTGGCGACCGTATAGCTATGCCGCTGGCGGTTTTACTTGCCGCAGAGGCGGCGTGGAAAATGTGCCGATTTATTAAATAGTGCACGACAAGGAATTTTCCGACGATGAATGTATTAATAGTCTCTGGTGGATACCCGACAGACAATTATCCACTGAACGGGACATTTCAATTCGAGCAAGCGATGGCCTTGCATGATGCGGGTCATGAGGTAACCTTTGCGGTCGCTGATCTTAGATCTTTGAGAAGGCATCGTAAGCTTGGGCTGTTAGAGACCGAACGAGGGGGAATTAAGGTTATCTCCATGAGCGTTCCGGTTGGAGCGCTCCCTCCTCAAATTGTAGGGCGGACAGCGGTTTTCGCAGTTCGTTCTTTATTTCAATATAGTAAGAAGATTGGAATAAAACCTGAAATAGTGCATGCACATTTCGCAGTCTACTATGGCATGGCCGCTGCTGAAAATATGAGTCTTTTACCGAATGCGCGTTTAGTTGTTACCGAACATGATAGCGGGATAAATGAGGAAGTAGTTGATAAATACACTATCTCTTGTATGGGGAAAGCATATAACAAGGCTGGTGCGGTTATTGCGGTAGGAATACCACTACAGGCGAAGATTCGTTCCTTAACAGGCGTGGAAGCGAAGTACATTCCAAATATGTATAACGACAAGTTATTTTTTCCAAATAAGAATCCTGAAGTTTCATGGGATCATCTAGATCCATTTAGATTCGTGTCTGTTGGAAGCCTGATAAAAAGAAAACGCACGGAGCGCTTAATTGAAGCCTTTTCCCATGCTTTTCAATCTAATTCCAATGTAAATCTGGTCATCATCGGAGACGGTCCCGAGCGTCCAATTCTTGCGAAAATGATACAAGAATTACGGCTACAAGATCAGGTAGCATTAGTCGGAGCAATAACGAGAAAAGAAATAGCGTCAGTGTTTCGAAAATCTCACTGTTTTGTCACCGCATCCGAAAACGAGACATTTGGACTTGCATGTATTGAGGCACTTGCATGCGGTCTTCCAGTGATTGCAACTCGATGTAACGGACCGGAGTACTTTATAGATGATACTAATGGAATCTTGGTTGATGTCGGGGATGGTGTAGCGCTGAAAAAAGCGCTCATGGAAATGACATCAAATCGATTATTATACGATACCAAAAAAATAGTACAAAGTACGGCTGAACTTTTTTCTCCTAGAGCAGTTATATCTTCAATAGGAGGAGTATACGAAAAAGCATACCTTAGCCGTGTCTAAAAATCACGATGTACTAAATGGCATGGACCAAGTGCCTTATGGTTTATTTAAATCACCTATTGAGTATCTAATGGAAAAAATCATACTCGTAATGTTGTTTTTCAGTTATTTCGGGGTAAGTACTGCTTTTTCCCGCGTGCCCTTGTTAGGTTCGATTTCAATTGAACGACTATGCGGAATATTTGCGTTGATAGTAATTGCCGCGAAATTAACTTCCGGATATAAACCGAAGACAAGACAGGAGGGCGTATATTATCTATATATTATTTTTATATTTATATATGGAGCAATTTCTTTAATATGGTCCATAAATCGATTGTATTCGATCCGTCAGTTTATGAATATTACAATCGAAATGATACTTGCATCGGCGATATTAATATCATTTATGGATAGTGATGAGAAAAGACTCGATGGATTTATTCTTATTATTTTTGTTGTCAATATGGTGTTTGCTATTTTTGAAATGACAACAAAGCACTATCTATTTCAGCGTTCAAATGAATATATTACTTCTTATCAAGAAATTATTGGTCTGGCCCCGCCGCTTGTGGGGTTTTATAATACGAATGATTTTTGTATAGCTATGGTACAACTGGTGCCGATAATAATTTTTCGATATAAAAGCTTTATAATAAGATTAGGAGCGATTTCTGCAGCAATTTTCGTGACCGCTTTTGCATGGAGCGATTTCGCGCTGCTTGCTATTCTTGTATACACTGGAGTGTTTTTCCTGTGGAGTTGCTCACAATCGAGAGTTCGTATTGCATTTTCAATGTTGATACTTGCTGTAGTATTAATCTTATTACCTAATGCAATTGATGGATTGCTGGGGAAAACGATGATCTTTCAGCGTTTACAGAAATTGACAACAGATGTTTCCTTTATTAGTCGAACCGCTTTGTATAAAAACGCCATGGAAATTAGCGCAGATCATTTCGGCGGTGGGCTTGGTACGGGGAATTCTGAGTCTCTAATGTCCGAGTACTCCGCAACCTACGCAGACACCCTAGGCAAGGTCAACCTTCACAGTTTTTTTCTCCAATTGCTGGTAGAATATTCCTGGATGGGGCTTTTCTTGTTCTTTGCCGTCTTGAAAAGCATTTTTCATGCCGCTAGGAAAATACCACCAGGCGTTGATCCTGATATGAAAATGCTTGTATATGGTTCACTTGCTATGATTCCTTTTACTTTCAGCTCATCCTCAAATTCTATTACCAGCGCAATCGTATGGATCACGCCGGTCTTTCTTATTATCCATCTAAAAAGGGCAGAACAATGAACTTAAATGAATATCCCAAATGCATTTCTTTCCCGGCTAAATTTTCTCGTGAGCCTGGTGCCCTCTCGGTTGCCCAAGAACCGGATTTGCCCTTCCAGCCTAAGCGAATGTATTGGATTTACGCCATGCCAGAAGAAACCAAGAGGGGTGGCCATGCTCATAAAAAGCTTTGGCAGGTACTGGTCTGTGTTTATGGCTCGGTCATTGTCCACTTGGAAGATGGAACAGGCTGGCGTAAGGAGGTAAAGCTGGACGATCCTTCGCGGGGCCTGCTGCTACCTCCCCCATTTTGGCATACTATGACTTTCGTGCGGTCGGACTCAGTTCTACTCGCAATTGCCTCGGACGTGTACGATGAGTCTGATTATATCCGGGATTACGGAGAATTCTTGCGTACAAGACAGCGTACAGAACGAAGTACATCGCAAAGTACCGTACCAGCTAAAGCCGGGTCAATTGGAGCTAATCAATGAACGTACCCTTCCTCTCGCTGAAAGATGTCAACGCACCTCACCGCCAGGCCCTTCTGGAAGCGCTTCAGGAAACTTTAGATTCAGGTTGGTTTATACTCGGTGAGCGTGACCATAGGTTCGAAAGGGCTTTTGCCGAATATTGCGGAGTCCGTCATTGTGTTGGCGTTGCCAATGGGCTGGATGCTCTCACCCTCATATTAAGGGCCTACATCAAGCTTGGTGTAATGTGCGGGGGCGATGAGGTAATTGTCCCCGCTAATACCTACATCGCTTCCATCTTAGCCATTACCCAGGCTGGTCTCGTTCCCGTCCCGGTAGAGCCGGACCCGCGAACCTTCTGTCTGGATCCTTCTCTCATTGGGGCAGCAATTACTTCTAAGACTAAAGCGATCATGGGTGTACATCTTTACGGCCGGACAGCTGGCATCGATGGCATACGGAAGATCGCCAAGGAACATGGCCTTAAGTACATCGAAGATTCGGCTCAGGCGCATGGGGCCGAATGGGATGGCATTAAGACCGGCGCTCTCGGGGATGCATCTGGCTTCAGTTTCTATCCGGGGAAGAATCTCGGAGCCCTTGGCGACGCAGGCGCCGTGACCACGAATGATTCGGAACTCGCTGAGACGGTTCGGAAGCTCGCGAATTATGGCTCCGGTGTTAAATATGTTTTTGAATACCAGGGCTACAATTCTCGCCTGGACGAGATAAACGCTGCCGTACTCTCGGTAAAGCTACCTCACCTGGATGCTGAGAACGCGCAACGTCGTCGGATTGCCTCACGGTATCTCACAGGCATCCGCAACACGGTAATCCTGTTGCCGGAACCCGGTCGTGATCTTGATGCGACGCGTTGTAAGGAACATGTCTGGCATATCTTCGTCGTCCGGGCTGCAAACCGCGCCGGGCTCGCCGCTCACCTCGCTGCCTGTGGTATCGGCACACTCATACATTACCCCATCCCCCCCCACAAGCAGAATGCCTATAGAGAGTGGGCGGACCGCAGCTATCCCCTCACCGAAACTATACACCGGGAAGTTTTAAGCCTTCCCATGAGTCCTGTCTTGACCGACTCGCAGATTGATTGGGTTATTGCAGCCTGCAACGATTGGTGTGGCGAATGAGTATGCATTCCTACTGTACTTACTTCGACTCGGGGTACCTGGACAAAGGCCTTGTCATGTTGCGCAGTCTGCGTGCGCACAATGAAGCTGTCCCCCTTTTTGTTCTTGCCTTGGACGAGTGTACCCGAGCTGTTCTCGAATCCGCCGGACCAGCGAAGTTGACCATCCTAACGCTCAACCAAATTCAGACCGCCTATCCTGCCCTTGAGAATCTTAAGAGACAGAGAAGTAGGGCTGAGTTTATTTGGACACTTACACCGCATCTCCTGGAGTATCTTCTTGACAATGAGAAACTGGAATGCTGCACCTATCTGGATGCCGATCTGTGGTTCTATGATGATCCAGATATCCTCAACCGGGAGTTGGAAGAACCCGACTGCCAAACCCTTATAACCCCGCATCGCTTCCCCAACAAACCAAAATATCGAGAGCTGGAGAGGCGGCATGGCAAATACTGTGTGCAGTTTAACACTTTCGGAACAGGCTCAGAAAGCAGGCGCCTCCTCTCTTGGTGGAAGGACAGGGTCTTGGAGAACTGCGAGTATAACACCCGCAAAGGCTTAGGCGGCGATCAGAAATACTTGGAACAATTCACCGAGATGTCTACCGATGTACATGAACTCACCCATCAAGGCGGGGGTGTGGCCCCCTGGAACCTTTCTCGTTACCTTCCAGACGCACAGGCTCAAACAATAGAGACGGCCCTCCCAGGTCAGCCTGAAATCATTTTATGTGATAGCGAAACCGGCTTGTGCTTCCCTCTCCTGTTTTACCACTTTGCCAACATCAAATACCTGAATCAAAGGTTGGTGAATATCAGCGTGGGCCAAGCAGACGTTCGTTTGAAGAACGCGATCTACCGCCCCTACTTGCGCGAAGTACGACGCACTCGTTTTGAACTGGGATCTACCTATGGGATTGTTTTCAGCGGTGGGCGGAGCGTGTCTAGAAACTACTTTTCTGCATTCGCGCAACGCTACCTTGCACGGATACGCCTTAAAGATTTTGCGGTATCCGATCTAATCAGGTTCTGAGCGCAGTGGCGGCATATCTGCTTACAATAAAGGAAATACAATGGAAAACAAAAACGATTCGGTCTTTGTCGATCTTGCAGCAGCGGTATGGAAGCGTAGACGGATGGTGTTCGGTATCGGCGCTGTGGCGATCATGTTCGCAATTCTATTCGGAATTTTGAAATCTGGAGCGCAAACTACTACCTCTGGTGAGATTACGAAAGTAAAAACAATCTTACAAATTCCTACACCTTCACCATTGTTTTATATTTCTGCCACGCAAGCATCGGAACAAGGGAAATATGCTGTAAACTGGAATGAGCCATTGGCTGACCCGCAAGTTCGCGTGCGCCTTGCCAAGTTGGCTGTGGACGGGGCAGCAATAATTGATGAAGTGGATAAGGTGGCGAACCTGCGGAGGCACTATAATATCGTTTCAAAAAGCCCTGTTGCCTTAAGGGAAGAATTCCACCGCCATTTTAAAACTAATATGGATAGTAGTACCGAAAGCCTCATCTTAACCTTTGAGGATCCTGATAGGGAATATGCATTTAAAGTGAGCAATGAATTACTTCTATATATCGACCGATGGCTATCGTCGATAATCGCTGAAAAATTGGAGGAAGAGATTAGGCAGCTGGATGCCATGTATGCGAATCCCGCTTTAATACATATTCATCCTGAAATTCAAGCCCTGCGGGCGTTGATCATTCAGGCTAAAGAATCACCAAGAAAGACATGCACTGTCATCGAGATCGAAACCACAACACTTCCTGCTTCCATGAATACAAATCGTTATACCCTTATGGCTATCGCCGGTGTTTTTTCCGCTCTTTTCTTTGCATTTTTCCTTGCCGCAGGCCTAGAAAGCCTAGATCGAATCCGGCGGGATCCCGAAACAGTTGCCCGTTTTAAAGCCCTGTCTTCACGTAAGAAAAAGTCATAACCAAAACCTGGCTGATATGAAGCCGATGCCCCCGCAACGATGCAAGTATAATTTTGGAGGTTTACATGGCTCGTTTACTCTCTCGCATTCTAGTTTCAGGTGGTGCGGGCTTCATTGGTTCAAATTTTATTCGTTATTTATTAGGCTTGCCGGAGTTTTCAGGATGTGTTGTAAACTATGATGCACTAACATACGCAGGTAACCTGGAAAATCTTGCTGATATAGATAGTATCCACGGTAAAACTGGCAGCAGACGCTATACTTTTATTCAAGGCGATATCTGCAACCGTGCCTACTTGGAATCTGTCTTTAAAGAGTATGATATCGATACTGTCGTCCATTTCGCCGCAGAAAGTCATGTGGATCGTTCTATTTTGAGTCCCGGATCCTTTATCAGGACTAACGTCTTAGGTACTTATACTCTCTTGGATGTGGCGCGAGAATCATGGAAGGGCAGGGACGATGTTCTCTTTCACCATATCTCTACAGATGAGGTATTCGGCTCCCTAGATGATTCGGGCCACTTTACAGAGGCCACTCCATACGCCCCTCGTTCTCCCTATTCGGCTTCTAAAGCCTCTTCTGACCACCTTGTGCGCTCCTATCACCATACTTATGGTATGCCCACTACTTTAACCAACTGCTCCAATAACTATGGGCCATATCAATTCCCGGAGAAGCTTATTCCTTTCATGATACTCAATATGTTGGAAGGCAAGCCTCTTCCAGTCTACGGTGATGGCAAAAATATCAGGGACTGGCTGTATGTTGTTGATCATAACGCCGCAATCTGGCTTGTGATGAATAATGGTCGTAAAGGCGAATCCTATAATATCGGTGGCGATGAAGAGCTGGAAAACATCCGCATTTTGGAACGTTTAATAGAACTGATAGCCGTAAAACTCGACCGAGATCCAGCAACGTTACATGCTCTTATTACTTATGTAAAAGATCGACCTGGTCATGATCGTCGTTACGCTATAGACAGCTCAAAACTAAAGAGAGAACTAGGGTGGAAGCCTGCGATAAGCTTAGTGCAGGGACTCACCATTACAGTTCAGTGGTATCTTGATAACCTTGAATGGTGCAACCATATTCGATCAGGTGAGTATCGAACCTGGCTTACTAGGAACTATCAAAACCGTTGAATCGATTATTTCGAATTATCTTTTAGGTTTCTAGCAAGAAAGAAATTCAAGGAGTATTCACATGCCCAAAGCAAATATAATTCCATTTTCTCCTCCTGATATAACTCAAGAAGAGATAGATGAAGTAGTTGACACCTTGCGTTCGGGCTGGATTACTACCGGGCCTAAAACAAAATTATTTGAGAAACAATTGGCGGAATATTGCCATACAGATAAAGTGTGTTGTTTAAACTCGGCTACTGCCGCTATTGAACTTTGTCTATTGCTTCTTGGTATAGGTCCAGGAGATGAGGTCATTACAAGCGCCTATACTTATACCGCATCTTGCAGTCCAATAATACATGTAGGAGCAACCCCGATATTGGTCGATGTTGCTCCAGATTCATTTCATATGGATTATGAAAAGGTTGATAAAGCTATCACCCCTAGGACAAAGGCAATTATCCCTGTAGATATTGGTGGGGTGATGTGTGATTACGATACGCTTTATAAAGTATTAGAGGATAAAAAATCACTTTATAATCCAAAAACTGAAATACAAGCTTTGTTTGATCGAGTAATTGTCATAGCTGATGACGCTCACTCAATCGGAGCTTCTTTCAAAGGGAAAAAGGCTGGAGAAATAGCTGATTTTTCTGTATTCTCTTTTCATGCCGTAAAAAACTTGACGACTGCTGAAGGCGGTGCTTTGACATGGAAGAATCATGATGGACTAGATAATGAATCGCTATATAATAAAATGCAATTATTTTCATTGCATGGACAAAATAAGGACGCATTAGCAAAGACTAAACTCGGTACTTGGGAGTATGATATTACAGGAACTTATTATAAGTGTAATATGACTGATATTATGGCCGCGTTAGGTATCGCACAGCTAAAACGATATCAAAAAATTCTTAAGCGAAGAAGAGAAATCATTGAACGATATGATGAAGGATTGAAAGATCTACCTGTTTCGACGATGGGTCACTATACTTTTACCTACGAATCGAGTGGGCATCTATATCTAATGAGAATAAAAAATTACACAGAGCAAAAAAGGAACGAATTTATAAAAAAGATGGTGGAAGCAGGAATCTCAACTAATGTACATTATAAGCCTCTTCCCATGCATACTGCTTATAAAAAACTTGGTTTCTCGATTGAAGATTTTCCAAATAGCTATAAGCAATTTGAGAATGAAGTGACGTTGCCATTACATACATGTTTGTCGGATGAAAACATCAATTATATACTGCAGAGCAATAGAACTCTACTAGCAAAATAACAAAGGGGTGTTTGATTATTATTATGCATACACTGGCACTCATCGGCTGCGGCCGGATTAGTCACAAGCACATTGAGGGATTTGTAAACAACGCCGATAGGATAGCCCTTGTAGCTACCTGTGACCCCATTGTGGAGCGGGCGGAAAAAAGAGCCGACGAGTATCGCCAAACGATGTCGGCCGCAGTCGATAGACCAAAGGTCTACGCGGATTATAAGGTAATGCTGGCGGAACTAAAACCTGATATCGTCACGATCGCGACCGAATCGGGGTATCACGCCCGGATAGCGAAAGAATGCCTAAAGGCCGGATCTCACGTCATATGCGAAAAGCCGCTGGCATTATCCATCAAGGATGCAGACGGGATGATCGCGGCGGCAAAGATGGCCGACAGGAAGCTCGCCCTTTGCTTTCAGAACCGCTTCAACGCTCCGGTGCAACGGGCGCGACGGGCGCTGGAAGCGGGACGCTTCGGAAAGATACTGCATGGTATGATTCAGGTGCGTTGGAACCGCAATGAATCCTATTACGCACAGGCCCCCTGGCGGGGCACCTGGGCGCTGGACGGCGGTACTTTGATGAATCAGTGCACCCATGGCATCGATCTTTTGCAATGGATGATGGGCGAGGACGCGGTAAGGGTCCAGGCGGTAACACGTCGGTATCTACGCCCCATCGAGGCTGAAGATTTCGGTGCCGCGATCGTGGAATTCTCGTCCGGCGCGGTTGGAATCATCGAAGGCACGGCTGACATCTATCCGACCAATTTGAATGAGACGCTTTCGCTTTTTGGAACCAAGGGCACCGTGGTGATCGGCGGTATCGCCACGAATAAAATCGAAACCTGGCGATTCGCCGACGCGGCGGATATCGGTGATAGTGAGGACAAGGTCTTGAATCCTAATGAAAAAGATCCGCCTTCGGTTTACGGTTATGGCCACAGCCAACTTTTCGCCGACGTGCTTGATTCGATCGAGACCGGCAAGGAGCTGGTAGTATCGGGAGAGAAGGGTAAAAAAGCTCTCGAAATAATACTGGCGATCTATAAAAGCCAAAAGACAGGATTTCCGGTGGACATTCCTTGCGATTTTTCCACCGAAGAGATGACAAGCGACGATCTATTGCTAAAGAGGTAAGGCTATCATGAAGGTACCTTTTTATAATTCTACGCGCGAATACAAGCAACGAAAAGAAGAATTCGACGCCGCGGTTCGGGGTGTGATGGAACGGGGTGATTTTATCCTTGGCAGCGAAGTCGCGGAGTTCGAGAAGGAAGCCGCCGCCTGGCTCGGGGCGAAGTATGCCGTCGGCCTGGCCTCCGGCTCCGATGCCCTGGTCCTGGCCTCCGATATTCTTGGTTTCAGGGACGGCGCCGAGGTACTTACTCCAACTTTTACCTTCTTCGCCTCCACCTCCTGCGTGGCCCGTTTAGGGGGGAAGCCTGTCCTGGTCGATATGGACGAGGAAACCCTCAACATGGACCTGGCCGACGCGGAGAAGAAGCTGACAAAGCAGACTATAGGTATAATCCCGGTCCATCTGTTCCAACAGTGCATGCCCCTTGGAAAGGTCATGAAGCTCGCCAAAGCTGAGGGCCTGAAGGTTTTGGAAGACGCGGCCGAAGCCTGGGGCATGAAAAGCCTAGTGAATGGTACCTGGCGCATGGCGGGAACCGTGGGCGACATCGGCATTTATTCATTTTTCCCAACGAAGACCCTGGGCGCCTACGGCGATGCGGGGCTCGCGGTCACCGACGACGAGGAGCTGTATAAGAAGCTCAAGAGCTACCGGGTCCACGGAAGTTCGGTCAAATACCATCACGACTACATAGGCTACAATTCCCGCCTGGATACCATGCAGGCAGCGATTCTGCGGGTCAAGCTAAAAACCACCGACGCGGCGATCGCCGCCCGGGCACGGCACGCTGAACACTACAGCCGGCGGCTTTCTGGGCTCCCTGGATTACGTGTGCCTCCCATGGCGTCCGACAACAAGCCCGTATACTATGTGTACAATATCCTTTTGGACGGCCGCGACACGCTCGTCGAGCGGTTCAAGGAAAAGGGGATAGGATATTCGATTTATTATCCTAAGCCTCTGCACCTGCAGAAATGCTTCAGCTATCTGGGCTGGAAGGAAGGAGACTTCCCGGTGGCGGAATCGGTGGCGAAGCGGATCATCGCGCTGCCGATTTATCCAGAGATTACCGATGACGAAGTTGATTATGTCTGCGATGAAATCACGGCTTTCTGTCGATAGCATCCGCCGTCGGCGGCGAATCGTTTCTAGGAGAGAGGTATGACAAACCCCGAACTTGTGGAACAAGAGGCTGAAGGTGGTGGGACGTATTATCGTCACCAATCCAGCTATGTCGATCAGGGAGCGAGGGTGGGGGCCGGCACGAAAATCTGGCATTTTTCCCACGTTATGTCTGGGGCTCGAATTGGTGGTAAATGCTCCCTTGGGCAGAACGTGAATGTCGGGGGCTCTGCCGTGCTGGGAAACGGTGTCAAGGTGCAGAACAATGTATCGATCTACGACGACGTGATTATAGAGGACGAGGTGTTCTGCGGGCCTTCTTGCGTGTTTACGAACGTGATCAATCCCAGGGCATTTGTGGAACGCAAGCACGAGTATAAGCGCACACAGGTAAAGAAAGGAGCGGCTATCGGCGCCAACGCGACGATCGTGTGCGGGGTTACCCTGGGGGAGTACAGTTTTGTGGGGGCGGGGAGCGTGGTCACCCGGGACGTACCTGCCTACGCGATGGTCTACGGAAGCCCTGCAAAGATACGGGGCTGGATCTGCGCCTGCGGAGTAAAGCTGGGCGATGATCTTGCATGTCCCGCCTGCACTGCGCGCTATCGAAAGACCGATCATGGACTTATCCGGGAGTAGGTTGGTAAAAGGAAACAGTATGAGCATAAAAGATAGGCTTCTCGAAACAATAGCTTCAAAAAAAGTAGTGGTCGGCGTAATCGGCTTAGGCTATGTCGGCCTACCGCTGGCGGTCTCTTTCGCCAAGAAAGGAGTAAAGGTTCTCGGCTTCGAAAAAAGCGTCAAAAAAGCCCAGGCGGTGAACGAGGGGCGCAACTATATCGCGGACATCGAGGAGGACGACCTGGCCCAGGTTCGCGAGCGAGGTTTTTTAAGCGCTACGACGGATTTCGCAAAGATCGTTGAAGCCGACGCCGTGATCATTTGCGTTCCCACGCCCTTGGATAAGTATAAAAAACCCGACATGAGCTTCATCGAAGCATCCTGCAGGGACATCGGAAAACACATGAAGAAGGGAACCTTCATCAGTCTGGAGAGTACCACCTATCCCACCACCACCGAAGACTTCATGAAACCGATCATCGAGAAGGAGTCGGGAATGGAGGAGGGCAAGGATTTCTGGCTCTGCTTCAGCCCCGAGCGGGTCGACCCTGGCAACAAAACCTACAAGACAGCCAATACGCCGAAGGTTGTAGGGGCGCTGGGAAAGGACGCCCAGGAAATAGCCTTGGCCCTCTACGGCATAGCGATCGAGAATCTGTATCCCGTATCCTCCCCCCGGGCGGCGGAGATGGTAAAAATATTGGAGAACACCTATCGGCTGGTCAATATTTCTTTGATAAATGAAATTGCGCTCCTTGCCGGCAAGATGAATATCAATATCTGGGAAGTCATCGAGGCGGCGAAGTCCAAGCCTTACGGGTTCCAGGCCTTCTATCCGGGGCCAGGCATCGGAGGGCACTGCATTCCCTTGGATCCCTTCTACCTCGAACACATCGCGAAGGGTTTTAATTTCGACCTGACGATGATCAACACCGCGGGGAACATCAACAACCTCATGCCCTACAGGATGATGAATAAAATAGCTTTCGCTTTAAATCGGCAGAAGAAAGCCATGAACGGTTCGAAGGTATTATTTCTCGGGGTGGCGTACAAGCCGGATATCGACGATGCAAGGGAAAGCCCCGCGCTCCTGGTGATGGACCTTGTGGCCCGAAAGGGCGCAAAGGTAAGCTTTCACGATCCTTTTATAGCCGAAGTGACCGATGAACACGGCAGGCTTTGGAAGGGCGTTGAGCTTACCGATGAGATTCTATCCCAGGCAGATTGCGTCGTGTTCACCACTAACCATTCTTCTTTCGACGTGTCGCGTATTGTGGAAAAAGCGAAGCTGGTGGTGGATACGCGCAACGCGGTGAAGAACGTGAGCATTGAAGATGGCAAGGTGTTTAAACTTTGAAGTATTGCGTTCTTAAAACTATGTTTATAAAAATTTTAATTCTTATATCACTTGACTGGTGTTGTACCGTGAGCGGTATAGAATCTCCAGCTAATACACTAAAAAGCATAGAGTTATTAGAAAGCAACAAAAATAATCTTATACCGCAGTTCGTTTCTTCTGAACGGTTGCTATCACTTTCTTTGGAAGTACGATATTCAATCGCTTGA
>Ga0208462_1001387_pt1 | contig 16561 bp, 13 predicted proteins | sample AD_SCU001_MetaG_FD_184452 | JGI IMG/M metagenome (GOLD analysis project Ga0208462, IMG submission 184452) | Active sludge microbial communities of municipal wastewater-treating anaerobic digesters from China - AD_SCU001_MetaG (SPAdes) (version 2) | ecosystem: Engineered > Bioreactor > Anaerobic...
ATCGGGTGCCGGAGATGCTGCCGGGGTTCTGGGGCAATTATATCCGGGGTTCGGTCCTTTCGTTGGCCAGGGATTTCAAGCTGCGAAAAGGCTTCAAGGCGGTGATCCGGGGCAGGCTGCCCATGGGTGGGCTGTCGTCCTCGGCGGCGGTGACGACGGCGTATCTGATGGCCTTGGCGGACGTGAACGCTCTGGAGCTGGGCAAGGAAGCGCTGATCCAATACAGCCATTGGGTGGAGACGGCGTTCATCGGGCTCAAGAACGGTATTTTGGACCAGTCGTCGAATATTTTGAGCCGCGACGGGTTTCTGATGAAGATGGATTGCCAGAACAACGAGTGGGGGTCACTAACTGTGACGGATTACAAGAACCTAGGGGTGAGGGCTCCCGATTACTATCTTGACAGCGTCGGGAAGACCCTGGGCGAGGCGATGGGCAACATCATCGCCAAGAGTTACGAGGTGATCCAGAAGGAGAAGCCCGACGCCCTCTTGGTATTGGGCGACACCAACAGCGCCCTGTCGGCCATCAGCGCATAGCGGCTGAAGGTTCCCATTTTCCATATGGAGGCGGGCAACCGCTGCTGGGACTAGAACGTGGGCGAGATGATCAACCGAAAGATTGTGGACCATATCAGCGACATCAACCTGCCGTATACAGAACACTCCAGAAGGTACCTGCTTTCCGAGGGCTTGGACTGCAAGACCATCTTCGTAACCGGTTATCCCATGCGGGAAGTCTTGGACAACCACATGGAGGGTATCCGGAAAGACGATGTGCTTGATATGCTGAATCTTGAGAAGAACCATTACATCCTGGTCTCGGCTCACCGGGAGGAGAACATCGACAACGAAGAGCACTTCATGTCGCTGATGACAGCCATCAACGATATGGCTGAACTCTACCAGATGCCGGTGATCTATAGTACCCATCCAAGGAGCAGGAAGTTCATCGAGCAGAGAAACTTCCAGTTCCATCCTTTGGTGCAGAGCATGAAGCCCTTCGGCTTCCTGGACTACAACAAGCTGCAGATGAGTGCCTACTGTGTACTTTCTGACAGCGGTACGCTCAGCGAAGAGCCTGCAATGCTCAACTTTGCAGGAGTCCTCATCCGAACAAGTACTGAAAGGCCTGAAGTTCTGGACAAGGGGACGGTGGTCATTGGTGGCATCACTACGAAGGATATCTCCCAGGCGCTGGAAATGGCTGTCTCCATGCGGGATAACCAGGAGAAGACAGAGATGCCCGACGACTACCATGACACCAATGTATCGGTGAAGGTGGTCAAGCTCATCCAGAGTTATGCGAAGATAGTGAATGAGACGGTGTGGGGGAAGGATTGACAGCGCTTTTTAATTGTTTTCACCTTCTGATATCGTGCTTCTTGTTTGGAATACGGAGGATGAAACCGCGCTCAAGGAGCGAGGATTCATTTGCGAGAACCTTCTCTCTGTTTTGCATGTCTAGTAAGGAATATATACATGGAATTACATAAGCCCATTCCTTTTTCTCCTCCTGATATTACCCAAGAAGAGATTGATGAAGTTGTTGATGCCTTGAGGTCGGGTTGGATTACCACGGGACCTAAAACAAAGCTTTTTGAAAAGCATCTTGCTTCATTCTGCAACACGAGTACTGTCTGTTGCTTGAATTCAGCTACTGCAGCGCTTGAATTGGCTCTGATTCTCATGGGTATCGGCCCAGGTGATGAAGTTATCACCAGCGCCTATACCTATACAGCTTCGTGCAGTCCTATTATTCACGTAGGAGCGACACCTGTTCTTGTTGATGTTGCTCCCGATTCTTTCTTCCTGGATTATGACGCCGTAGGAAGAGCTATTACCAAGAAGACAAAGGCTGTTATTCCGGTAGATCTCGGTGGTGTCATGTGTGACTATGACCGGCTCTATCAGGTATTGGAAGAAAAGAAGGCTCTGTATACTCCCAATTCGCCGGTTCAGGCTGCGTTTGATAGAGTTATGGTTCTTGCTGATAGTGCTCATGCTATTGGTGCTACGTATAAGGGAAAAAAGGCTGGAGAAGTCGCTGACTTCACAGCCTTTTCTTTTCATGCGGTGAAGAACCTTACTACTGCTGAAGGTGGTGCCCTCACTTGGATAGACCGAATGGGGTTGGACAACCCCGCCCTATACCATGAACTTCAGCTGCTCTCGCTCCATGGCCAAAGCAAGGATGCCTTAGCCAAGACCAAGTTCGGTGCTTGGGAGTATGATATTGTTGGTCCTTATTACAAGTGCAATATGACTGACATTATGGCTGCTTTAGGTTTAGTGCAGCTAAAAAGGTATCCAGAGATTCTGAAGAGAAGAAGACAGATTATAGAGATGTATGACGAAGGTCTGAAGGATTTGCCTGTTACTTCTCTGGTTCATTATACAGATTCCTATGAATCGAGTGGGCATCTCTATCTGATGAGGATCAATGGGTATTCAGAGCAGCAGAGAAATGAGTTTATAGCAAAAATGGCAGAAGCCAATATTGCTACCAACGTGCACTATAAGCCTCTTCCAATGCATACTGCTTATAAGAAGCTTGGATTCAAGATGGAAGACTTCCCAAACACCTACAAGCAATTTCAGAATGAAGTGACACTGCCGTTGCATACGTGTCTTGATAATTGTCAAATTGCTTATATTCTTGAAAGCATTCTAGGACTCATCGTACATGTATAATCTTTTTTTTAAAAGGATCATCGACTTTACTTTATCAGTTATTGCTTTACCTATCTTTGCAATTGTCTTTGTAATTATCGCGCCATTAGTTTTTATCAGTGATTTTGGACCAGTATTCTATTCAGCCAACAGAATCGGAAGAAATGGAAAATTGTTCCGGATGCATAAGTTTCGCACAATGAAAGTAAACTCTCCGGATATTCGGTTGGCTGATGGTTCTACTTATAATGGAGAAAATGATCCTAGAGTAACCAAGATTGGCAAGTTTTTACGTGCTACATCAATTGACGAAATACCACAACTGATAAATGTGTTACTGGGGCAGATGAGCTTGATTGGCCCAAGACCTGATCCTCCTGACTGGTTGGAGAGGTATCCGGAAGAGGTGAAAGTATTCCTTTCTGTACGTCCAGGGATAACAGGTTATAGTCAAGCATATTTCAGAAACTCAGTAGATGGTAGAGAAAAAATGATAAATGACGTGTTCTATGCAAAAAATATCAGTTTTTTCTTTGATTGTAAAATTTTATTGAGAACATTAATAACAATATTCAAAAAAGAAAATATCTATAAATAGAAGTGTAATATATGGAATTTGGTAGTGAGTTTGAATCATCAGCAAATGATTCCTTTTATTCAGATATAAAACAGGTGCTTCCACAAGGAATCTATACAAGAAGTGGAAGAGATGCATTGTTTTTGATTGCTGAAGACTTGCATAACTATAAAATCAATACTATATATATGCCCGCCCTATGTTGTCCTTCGATGGTTGACCCTTTTATACATTCAGGATTTAAAATTAATTATTATGCTATTGGAGATGGTTTCCAAGGTTCTTTAAAAAATGACTCAATTAAAAAAGAGGCTTGTATTCTCGTAAATAGTTACTTTGGAAAAATGAGCTTAGCATTTCATGAAGTCGAAAGCCTAAAACTAAAAAATCCACATTGTAAGTTTCTCTTAGATTTCACTCATTCATTCTTAAAATATTATAAAGAAATAAATACATTACAGATATTTGACTATTGTATTGCAAGTATAAGAAAATGGTTATATCTGCCTAGCGGAGGGGGGCTATTCACTGAAAATCCAATCAAGGTACTTAATTCAAAAAATTACAATTTTGCCAATCTTAGGAAACAGGCACTCCAAAGCAAAGATGAGTATCTGCAAAATCTTGATGGGAAATTAAAGGATGAATATCGCAGACTCCTTAGCCAAGCAGAAATGGAATTACAAGCTATTGATTCTCCAACTGCAATTTCCCTTATAGATCCCGCATCATCAGAAATTTTGGAAAGAATCAATATAGATCTAGTAGCAAATGTGAGAATGGAGAATGCGGTAGAACTCTATGATTCTCTTTCAACTATTCAAAATCACATTAAAATGATTTTGACTAAGGACGAGCTTTGCAGTAATCCTCCACTATATTTTCCTGTTATATCTGAGTACCGTGATGATTTACAAAAAATTCTAGCTGAGGAATATTCCATTTATTGTCCGGTCATTTGGCCTATTCCAGAAAAGGCTTATGGTATTTCAAAAAGAGCAGATATGATATCTAAATCGATGCTAGGGATACCCTGTGATCAAAGATATTCGATACAAGATATGAGATTCATTTCACTTTGTGTGAAGAAGGCATTGTCATGCAAAAATTAATAATACTCGGAGCTAGTGATCTCCAGCTTCCTACTATATTGAAAGCGAAAGAGAAAGGAATTTTTACCTATGTTCTTGATATGAATCCGCGAGCAGTTGGTGTTGCCTATGCTGATCATTTTGAGAATATAAGTACTATTGATACTGAAAAAGTAGTTGATTTTGCAAATACTGTAAGACCTGATGGAATTATGACAGCTGCATCAGATCGTCCTATGAAGACTGTGGCTGCTGTTTGTGATGCATTGGGCTTACCAGGAATTACGAAAGAGGTAGCAGAACGGGCTACTAATAAAGTAGCAATGCGGCTTGCTCTTAAAAAAGCAGGAGTACCTATTCCTAAGTTTTCAATCATCTCAAATATCGATGAATACCGTGTGGCTGTTACCGAATTTCAAGGCAGGTATATTGTCAAACCAGCAGATAACTCTGGTAGTAGAGGAATTTTCTTGGTTGAGAAACCTGAAGATAGTGATATTGCATATAATTACAGCATGAGCAATTCGAGTAATGGATTCATTTTGGTGGAAGAGTTTGTTGAGGGTCCTGAAATAAGTGTTGAAACTATTACATATAATGGGGTGACCTCAATCATTGCAGTTACAGATAAAATCACAACTGGTCCTCCATATTTTGTAGAATTAGGCCATACACAACCATCTATGCTACCTCTGCAGGTTCAAGAGAATATTAGAAGTGTAGCTATTCAAGCCGTGGAGGCACTGGGAATAAATAATTCTCCGTCTCATGTGGAGCTTAAAATTACTGAGAAAGGTCCAAAGATAATTGAGCTTGGTGCAAGGATGGGCGGGGATTGTATTACTTCACATCTAGTACCTCTCTCAACAGGTGTTGATATGGTTGGGGCGGCAATTGACCTTGCACTAGGAAGAATTCCTGATATTCATAGACATTTTGAGAGAGCATCTGCCATTCGGTATTTTCAACAGACTCCAGGGATACTCGAGAAAATCAATATACCTTCTAGTCTTCCAAAAGAAGTCATTACAATTCACTTTTCAAAGAAAGAAGGTGAAACTGTAAGCGTTATTCATAATAGTGCAGAGAGGATTGGATATGTCATTGTTCAAGAAAATAGTAGAGTTTTAGCTATAGATCTTTGTAAAAGAGTAGTAGACTCAATCAAATTCAGTGTTAATGCTAATGATGTAAGTTTTAAAAATGATGAGTTTACCAAATATATTGAAGGAAAAAACTAATGAAGAATATTTGGTTTGTAAGCCATTACTCAATGCCGCCAGAATTAGAGCAAAGAAACAAAACTCAAATGTATGCACATTACTTAAATCTAATGGGATATACAACAACAATTTTTTCTGCTAGTACAATTCATAATTCAAATATTAACTTAATTACAACAAATGAATTATATATAAATAAAAAGTACAATGATTTGGATTTTATACATATAAAATGCCATAACTATGCGGGAAATGGATTGCGTAGGATTTTGAATATGTTTGAGTTTTCAAAAAAATTCCGAAAAATTGCGAATAAAATGAATCCCCCTGAAGTAGTAATTGCAGATGTTAATTGTATAAACTATTTTTCAATATTTAGATATTGTAGAGAGAATAAAATAAAGTTTTATATTGATATGCGAGACCTTTGGCCAATGTCTATTGTAGAATATTATAAATATTCTGAAAGAAATCCACTTATTAAATATTTATATTTTAGAGAAAAAAATATGTATAGGAATGCAGATGGAGTAATTTTCTCCATGCCAGGAGGTGCAGATTACATAAAAGATAAAAAATGGGAAAAGTACTTACCTACGGAAAAGACTCATTATATTAATAATGGTGTAGATTTAAATTCATTTTATAACCAAATAGCACATTATTGTTTTAATGATAGTGAGCTAGATGATACTACTTTTAAAGTAATCTATACGGGCTCTATAAGAGTAGCCAATAATTTAAAGCCCTTAGTCGAGGCTGGTAGAAAATTGCTTGATAGAGGGTATAAAGACATAAGGATAATGATTTATGGAGAAGGTGATGCAAAGAAGGGTTTAGAAGAATTGTGCAAGACAGAAGCGATTGATAATGTTGTTTTTAAAGGAAATGTACCCAAAACGGAAATACCTTTTGTGTTAAGTAAAAGTGATTTGAACGTACTTATATATAAGCAATCTAGAACTCTGCAATATGGCGGTAGCCAAAATAAACTATTCGAGTACATGGCGATAGGGAAACCTATACTCATTACTGTAAGCATGAATTACAATTTTGTGAAAGATGCAAATTGTGGATTGTGCATTGATGAACCAACCCCAGAAAAAATAGCAAATGCAATTATCGAATGTTATAATATGCCAAAAGTGAAAAGAGCTGAAATGGGGGTAAGGGGAAAAGAATTTGTAAAAGAATTTGACTTTAGTAAATTAACAGAAAGATTGCAATCAATTATCGATTTATCTACTAATCAATGAATGAGGAATATTTATGATTAATGTAATTGGTCTAGGATATATCGGCCTGCCCACAGCTCTGATGTTTGCTACACATGGAACAGAAGTTATGGGTACCGATTATAATACACAATTGGTTCAAGAATTGAACGCGGGAAGAACTACCTTCAAAGAAGATGGTCTAGACCAATTATTTGAGGAAGCTCTTGACAAAGGGATAACATTCACCACTGAGTATCAGGTAACCGATACCTATATTATTGCAGTACCAACTCCTTATGATAAGCGCAACAAAAAAATTGACCCTGCTTATGTTGTTTCAGCAGTAGAAAACGTTTTACTGGTTTGTCCAAAAGGGGCATGCATTATAATTGAGTCAACTGTATCCCCTGGAACAATTGATAGATACATTCGACCAATGATTGAATCCAAAGGTTTTGCCATAGGAAAGGATGTTTATTTGGCCCATGCTCCAGAAAGGATTATTCCAGGTAATATGGTCTATGAATTGAAACATAATTCAAGGACCATCGGAGCAGACAGTCAAGAAATTGCAACACGTATAAAGGCCTTATATGCATCCTTCTGTCAGAGTGAAATAGTAACAACCGACATCAGGACAGCCGAGATGACCAAGGTAGTGGAAAATACCTTCCGTGATATCAACATTGCCTATGCCAATGAACTTACAAAGATTTGCAGAAGAGAAAGCATGGATGTATATGAGATAATTCGGATTGCAAATAAACATCCACGTGTGAACATACTTTCTCCTGGTCCTGGAGTAGGTGGGCATTGCATCTCCGTTGACCCTTGGTTTTTGGTTGGAGATTTTCCAGATCTTGCCAATCTCATATGGCAGGCACGGAAAATCAATGACTCCATGCCTGAATTCGTGTTGGAAAGAATTCACGATATAATGAAGGAAAAATCTATTACCGATTCGGCTCGAGTAGGTTTGTATGGTTTAACTTATAAAGAGAATGTTGATGATGTCAGAGAAAGTCCTACGCTTCAATTATTGGAATGCATGAGTAAGCACTTGGCTTCTGGACTCAAGGTATATGATCCATGGGTAAAGCGAACCATCGTTGCTAATCAGTACCATGATTTCAATACGTTCTTGAACGATGTAGACATGGTGGTAATCATGGTTGCTCATAGTGAGATACGGGAGAACATGGATAAGTTGCAAGGGAAAGTTGTGCTTGATACTAGAAAGGTGTGCGAATTACCCAATACTTATAGGTTGTAAAAATGAAAACAGTAATGCTTGTATTTGGAACACGTCCTGAAGCCATCAAGATGTGTCCGTTGGTGAACGAGTTAAAGACACGAAAAGAGATTAAAACATTGGTGTGTGTTACTGGTCAGCATCGTGAAATGCTTGACCAAGTATTACATGCATTTTCTGTTGTTCCGGACTATGATCTTTCGATAATGCTTCCAAAACAGACTTTATTTGATATTACAACAAATATCCTGAACAGAATAAAAACAGTGCTTGAAGAAGTTAAGCCGAACGTTGTCCTTGTTCATGGGGATACTTCTACTACGTTTGTAACAGCATTGGCATGTTTCTATTTACAGATTCCTGTAGGTCATGTAGAAGCTGGGTTACGCACATATAACATTTTCTCTCCCTATCCAGAAGAATTCAATCGGCAAGCAGTAAGTATCATTTCACAATACAATTTTGCGCCTACAGAATTATCCAAGCAGAATTTGATTAGAGAGGGGAGGAAGCCCGAAACAATCTATGTAACAGGCAATACTGCTATTGATGCACTTAAGACTACAGTACGCCCCGATTATTCTCATCCGCAGCTAGAGTGGGCTGATGGTAGCAGATTAATTATGATTACAGCACACCGAAGAGAGAATCTTGGGGAGCCGATGCACAATATGTTTAGAGCAATTCGTCGTATTATTGAAGAACACAACGATATAAAAGCAATTTATCCTATCCACTTTAATCCTGTGGTACGTAAAGCTGCAGATGAGGAGTTGGGGGGATGTGACAGAATTCGAATCATTGAACCTTTGGATGTTCTGGATTTCCATAACTTTCTAGCTAGGTCTTATATGATTCTAACCGATAGTGGTGGAATTCAGGAAGAAGCTCCATCATTGGGCAAACCTGTACTAGTAATGCGAGATACAACTGAAAGGCCAGAAGGAATTGAAGCAGGAACATTGAAGCTTGTTGGTACCACAGAAGAAGTTATCTATAGGAATTTTAAAGTACTCCTGGAAGATGAACTAGCATATCGATCAATGAGTCAAGCTAGCAATCCCTATGGGGATGGATTTGCTTGTAAAAGGATTGTGGATGTAATTTTATCGGTTTGAAATCGATTTAGAATTTGATTTGGAGTATACAAATTGAGAATATTAGTTTTAACTACGGCATATCCCACACCAGAGAATCCAGGAATGTTGATGTATGTACATACACGGAATCTTTACTATGCTAAAGAGGGTATTGATGTCACCGTTTTGAATTTCAGTTCGGAGCAAAACTATGAATTTCAAAGGATCCCTGTAATCACCTATAAAACTTATATCCAAAATCCTCACGAATATGATATTTTAGTTTCACACGCACCAAATCTGAGGTTTCACTACAACTTTATCCAACAATTTGAAAAGAATTTCCCTAGAATTGTTTTTTTCTTTCATGGGCATGAAGTCCTAAAAATAAATAAAGTTTATTCAAAACCTTATAGCTATTTGAAGAAAACCTCAATAATAAAAAGAGTTATTCAGGATATGTATGATGATTATAAGCTTTTCACATGGAGAAAATACCTTCCAAAATTACTACATAAGTCTTTCCTGGTTTTTGTAAGTAACTGGATGTATGAGGAATTCTTAAAATGGGTGAAGATTCCGAAGGAATTGATTTGCAATAAATATTCAATTACTTATAATGGTGTTGGCGAAATATTTGAGAAGAAAAGTTATGACAATTCTATAGAAAAAGAATTTGATTTCATTACTATTCGACCAAATTTGGATGGATCAAAATATGCTATTGATATTGTTAGAGATTTGGCTATAGCTAACCCTGATAGAAAATTTTTAGTCATTGGCAGAGGGGATTTCTTTAATCACTATTCAATACCTGAAAATATGGCCAGAATTGAAAAAATTCTAAATCACGATGAAATAATTCAATATCTCAACAAATCCAGATGTGCCTTGATGCCAACACGAACAGATGCCCAAGGACTTATGGCTTGTGAGATGGTGACATTTGGCATTCCGCTTATAACATCAGATATTCCTGTTTGTCATGAGATATTTGATGGTTTCCCGTCTGTCGGGTATATTGATAATGTCACTCTAACCGAGAGTGACTTAGGTATAGCTATTGATAACCTTATATCTAATAAGAATGTAGATAAAATTGATACATATTTTAGTGAATATACCATGAAGAAAGAATTTGATTTGTTAAACAGTTTATCGATTGTTTAATAATGTTGTTGGAGTAATTATTTGAATAAATTTTTAGGACTGATTCAGTTTTCGATGATGGTTTATATCGCAATATCTGAATATCGAAGAAAATCACCAATTGTTTTTTTGTGGGCAACATTATTATTGATGTTTGGTTTAACCCATCTATTTACTGTTTTCATTTCTGGATATGATTACTCCTCTCAAGTTCAGATAGAAGCCTCAAGTTTTGTCATTATGTTCATGCTATTCTACATTTGTGTCAGGTTCCTTACAATCCAAAGTTATCGGAATAGAGAGATATTGTTTTTAGACCACGAGGATCCTAGCGCACTTAATTTTTTCTTTTTTCTGATTCTAACGGGTGCAATAGCGTTAAGACTTTATAAATATTTACAGTATGCGGGAAACTTATTTTCAACATCTTGGAGCTTGGGAAGAGATTATTCTGCGACACTCGAATATTTTAATAGCAATCAGATACTTGGAGTTCTTTTTTATCTATCTAGTGGTGTTCTTTTATATAATTTGATTCTAAAGAACAAACCTTATGGATTATTCTGTACAATTCTTATTACTATTCAGGTTCTCATAACCCGGAATAGGATAGAAGTCTTGCCATTATTTATTTCTTTTATTTCAATTTTCCTATTAAAACATAGTAAATTAAGGGTAAAAGAAGTACTATTTCTGTCTTTAGTTGGAATAATTGCATTGTATTTAATTTACGCTCTTAGGGCGTTTAGACACTATGGTTCTATCGAGACTTTCATTAATGATTTTACATTTTCAAGTTTTCATGAAAGAGTGATAAGTTTATTTAGAAATGAAGATGGTGAGCTTGGTCTGAGAAGAGATTTTTATTATTTCCTTAAAAATGATAATAAATTTACAAATTTTGGTAAAGGGCATTCATATTTACGTATGTTATTAGTATTTATACCAACGCAATGGTCTTTTGGTTTCAAGCCGCCCGATTTTGCGATTAGCATGGGTGCAGCTATTGGTATGATCACTGGAGGAAGTACACATCCTACGTTGTTCGGAGACTGTTTTGCCAACTTGGGATGGTTTGGAATATTGCTTGGAGCTTTCTGGGCTAATTTTGCTAGTTTTTTAGACAGGATTATCCTAAAACAAAAAATATACTTGAATAAAGTTCTTCTGTTTAATCTTTATGCCGTTTCTTTCGTTATTATGGGTAGAGGTTCTGTTTATAATGGATTTGTTCCTATGGCATATGGTACTGTTTTATTAGTAATTGGTTGTAAAGCTTTTCTTATGATAAGTAATAAGAGAAACAGAAGAGCCTTATACCTAAAATAAAGCCTAATTAGACTGATAAAATATAAATGAATATAGCAAAAAAAGATAGTTTAATTAAATCTGCATCAAATGTTATGATTTTTGTTGTTTTACTTAAGTTAATTGCCTTTGGAAAACAAGCAGTTGTTGCAGCATTTTTAGGAGCAAATGTCCAGACTGATGCCTACTTTGTCGCATATGGATTAATTGAAAGTATATATATGGGTTTTTTCAAATCCATTAGTATCTCAATAATTAGTGTTTATACGTTAGTTAGGATTAATGAGAACCGAGAAAATGCAGAAAATCTAATATCAGCTTTGTTAGAGTTGTTTGTAGGTATAGCAATAGTATTAAGTATTGTCCTCTTTGTGTTTTCCAAACAATTTGCATTTCTCTTAGCTCCCTCTAATTCTGAAGAAGGTATTTTATTAGTTGCATTTTATCTCAGGATGCAAAGTGGTTTACTAGTATTAATGGTTTTTGAGTTAATTGGAGGTGCTGTATTAGATTCGCATAAAAAATTTATTATAGGAAGGATGCAATCACTGTTTTTAAGTGTGAGTGTTGTTATTGCTTGCGTATTTTTGGTAAAATATTTATTTGTATTATCATTAGTTTTTGCATATTATATTTCTAGCTTTTTGTTTACGGTTCTTATACTAATTTCAATAAAGAAATTTTTCAGCTTTAGATTTGTGAACCCATTCCAAACACCAAGGGTAAAGGAAATAATACGTTTAGCATTTCCGGTAATGATTGGGTATTCAGCAATTAGTATCAATCACCTTATAGGGCGTTCCATTGCTTCTTCTTTAGGCGCAGGAGCCGTTTCTTCATTATATTATAGCCAAGTTCTTGATCAGCTAGTTACTAGCATAATTATCGTAAATGTTGGAAATGTGATGTTTTCATATTTTTCTACCTATAATGCAGAGAATCAGACTCAAGAAATTGAGCATAAGCTATATAATATCTTATCAATATTGATTCTGCTTCTAATACCAATATCTTATATAACATTTGAATTTAGTACTGAAATAGTAAAAATAGTCTATTATAGAGGTGATTTTACTCTAGAAGCCGTAGAGTATACTGCAGCGGCACTGAATGGATATGCATTAGCTTTTCCATTTGTTGCAGTGAGAGATATTTTAACAAAAAGCATGTATTCTTTTCAGGATACTGCAAGTCCTATGAGGAACGTTACTGTATCTTTGCTCTTGGGGATAGCTTTTAGTATAGTTCTTTCCCGGTTCTTAGGAATATTTGGAATAACCTTGGGGACAGGACTCTCCGTATTAGTAGGCGCCATCTTAAATATTCGATCTATCTATAAGCATCTTCCTCAGTTTAATCTTAAAAGATTAATTGTGACTGGAGGGAAGGGGATATTTGCTATTGGGCTTACTATTGTTATAATTCGAACAATTTTTAGATTCATATTATTTTACGAATTAAATCTGATTGTTCTGTTTGGTAGTATTGTAATAATATTTCTAATCTATATTATTCTTCTTCTTTTACTGAGAGAACAAGCAATAAAAGATCTTATTTGGAGCAACAGGAGAAAATGACTCAATATAGAAATATTTTTATAAAAATTTCACTTTTCTTAATTCAAATAGTAAATGAAATTGTACCTAAGGACCAGAATAGAATAATATTTTACTCATATGTTGATTATTCGGATAACTGTAGGACTTTATATGAAAGATTAAAACTTAGTGATGATTTCGCTGGGTATAAAATTACTTGGATCGTGAAAGAACCTAGTAGATTTCACGATGGTAATTATGCTACAGAATTTGTAAAACATAAGTCTTTGAAAAGCTTTTTCAGGTTTCTAAGATCAAAATATATATTTAGGACTCACAGTTTGTTTGGAGGTATCTATTCAAAAAATAGACAAGTTATGTGCCTCGCTTGGCACGGTATGCCACTTAAGCGGATAGGCGTTCTGAATGGAGAGAGCATAAAGCGGAATGATTATAATTTTTTAAATGTTACGTCGCCATTATTTCAAAAAATTATGGCTGATAGTATGAATAGCAATTTAGAAAAAAATATTATTACTGGTCTTCCAAGAAATGACGATCTTTTCTCATCAAATGAGATTCTAAAAGTCTTGGATCTCTCTAACTTCTCAAAAGTAGTAATCTGGATGCCAACTTTTAGAAACTCCTTTTCTGGTATTTGTAATGGTATTGAAACTATAACTGGGGTCCCACTCTTCGAAAAAATCCAAAATTTTGAAGTATTCAATGAAATATTATCAAAATTTGGCATTGTGTTGCTATTAAAATTGCATCCCTGGGCCTCTAATAGATTTGGAAATAATTTGAATTTCTCGCATATCCGGCTAATAAGAGACTCTGAAATTCCAAGTCAATTTACATTGTATAACTTGGTGGGAGCATCAGATGCACTCTTGACTGATTATTCATCTGTTTATATTGACTATCTTCTTATAGATAAACCGATAGGATTTGTATTTGATGATATGGAAGAGTACCAATCAGGAAGAGGTTTCAACTTTGATCCAGTAGAAGAGTATTTGCCGGGAGAGATTATTACAAATATCGATCAATTATTCGAATTTTTTGATAAGGTAGCTACTGATGAAGATAAATATCAAGGAGATAGAGATAAAGTCTGTAAGCTTTTTCATACTTTCAGAGATGGGAAAAGTAGTGAACGATTCTTAAGAGCTGTTGGATTGTTATAGCTTAGAATAGTTCAATTCAAGTTTTAAAAATAACTTAAAGGAAATTATTATGAAAGCGATAATTCTAGCTGCAGGTGTTGGTAGTAGATTACGACCTATTACTGACCACATGCCCAAGTCATTGATCCAGGTAGGAAATAAAAAAGTACTCGATTATCAAATTGAAGGATATCTTTCAGCAGGATTGAACCAGGAAGATATAAATATCGTCACCGGGTACAGATCAGAAGATATTGCAAAATATTTGAAGGAAAAATATCCGAGAGTGAAGATTGTTGAGAATAGAGAATTTGCAACAACAAATAACATGTACTCACTTTATCTTGCGATAAACACTCTAGAACAAAATAGAGTTGAATCTTTGTTTATTAATAATGCAGATTGTATATACGACTATTCTATTATAAAGCAGATGGTTGAGTCACCGAATGAAAATTTGATTGCATGTAAAAAAGACGTATATATTGAAGAATCCATGAAGGTTACTGTAAGTGGAGATAGAATTGTAAATATTTCTAAACAAATACATGCGAATGATGCTTACGGTGTTTCTCTTGACTTATATAAATTTGGTAGTGCAACATTTGTAAGTTTGAAAAATATTATTTCTAGAATTATTGAAAAAGAAAAAAAAATTAATCTTTGGACTGAGCTCTCATTTCCTGAATTATTCACAAATTCAACAGTTTTGCCAATAGATACAAAAAATTTGAAATGGGTTGAAATAGATAATAAAGAGGATTTGCTTTTAGCTGATAGCATATTTTCAACCTTTGATGTTTCGAAAAAAAAGGCAATGTTATGTGACTTGGATGGTACTCTTTATATTGGTGAAACTCCAATAGCTTCAGCTGTGAATTATATTAATGAGAATCCAAATGATTTGGACCAATATTTCTTTTCTAACAATACATCAAGAACACCTCAACAGTTTGTTGAAAAATTAAATAGGTATGGTGTTACTACCAAGGCCGACAGAATCATCACTCCTTTGTTAATTTTAATAAAATATCTAAGAGATAAAGATTATAAGTCAGTCTATTTAGTAGCAAATGAATCTGTTAAGACTTATCTGCGCGAGCAATTGCCCTCTATAGACTTTGAATTTGATGTTGAGTTAAACCAGCTTGTTGTTCTCACTTATGATACAGAAATATCATACAATAAAATGAAAAATGCTTCGATATTATTGAATCGAAGGAATGTTCCATATTGGGCAACTCATACTGATATTTATTGTCCTAATGAATCAGGTCCTATTCCCGATATCGGAAGCTTTATTAAATTGTTTGAGGTGACTACAGGTAGGTTACCTGATATGGTCTTAGGTAAACCCTCTGCTTTTATGCTTGAACCTTTGCTTGAGCATTACTCGCCAGAAGAACTATTTTTAGTTGGAGATAGGGTCTACACTGATATGCGAATGGCCCATAAAGTGGGGTGTGATTTTGTTTGTGTTTTATCAGGAGAAACTGATAGAGAAGATTTGGCAATACTTGATTCTGATAATGGGTTCCCTTCGATGATTGTGAATGCATTAGGGGAAGTTTCCTTTAATCCTTAGAGCCTTAAATTTGTAGACAGCATCGCAATTTTCAGCATTTCCAGCATTCCAATTTTCCGGATTGAAAAAGACATGGTTTTCCCGCCTTTTGGGAAAAGGTACTTTTTAAACGTAACTGAATTTTCGGGGTTGATGATTACCGGGTGGCCTCGGAAGATGAGGAAGTGGTTTCATCTTCCTCAAGTGTAGACAGCATCGCAATTTTCGGCATTTTGAGCATTCCAATTTTCCGGATTGGAAAAGACATGGTTTTCCCGCCTTTTGGAAAAAGGTACTTTTTAAACGTAAATGAATTTTCGGGGTTGTTGATTACCGGGTAGCCTCGGAAGATGAGGAAGTGGTTTCATCTTCCCCAATCCTGGGAGTCTTCTCATCGATGGACAGCAGGGTTCCTCGACCGTACAGGATGTTGATGATCTGCAGTACCTTGAAGTCGTCACCGATCAAATGGCGCGGCCAATCCTCAAGATGATGATGGGTGGTGACAAATGTGGCGCGGATCTTCTTTTTGGTTTTCGGACTGAGATGATCGTCGATCCTGGTCCTGAGCAACACATAGAGGCTATCGAGCAGATGTAGTGCTCCCCTGCATTTCAGACCATTATGCTGCTAATTTTTTCCTGACCTCTCCCGGTGTCGCATATCCGAGCGCCGAATGGGGTCGCTCGAAATTGTAATGATCAATCCAATCGGCAATCTTG
>Ga0208462_1001402_pt1 | contig 16403 bp, 9 predicted proteins | sample AD_SCU001_MetaG_FD_184452 | JGI IMG/M metagenome (GOLD analysis project Ga0208462, IMG submission 184452) | Active sludge microbial communities of municipal wastewater-treating anaerobic digesters from China - AD_SCU001_MetaG (SPAdes) (version 2) | ecosystem: Engineered > Bioreactor > Anaerobic >...
AGGCCGGGAGCTGATCCATCTGTTAGACAGAAGTGTTTTGTCCAGGGCATATTTTGCGCGGGAACATGTTGCGCGCCACCAGTTAGACTCTTATAACAACTTTCTCCTGCACAACCTTCAGGAAGTTGTCGATGAACAGAGAGTCATCGAGACCGATATCGAGTCCCGCGGTAAAGGAAAAGAGGCGGTATGGGTTGAACTGGGAAGGATAGAGGTGAAGAAACCCCTCGTCCGTGAAGCGGACGGATCTCAGTCCGAGCTCTTCCCGAGCGAGGCACGCCTACGGAACCTCACCTACGCCGCGCCCATACAACTCGAGATGAAGCTTATCCAGGGAGGAGAAGCGCAGGATCCGATCGTCACCACCATCGGGCAGCTGCCGGTGATGGTGGGTTCGGCCGCCTGCAACCTCTACGACATGAAAGATACCGAAAGGATCGAGCATGGCGAAGACCCCCTCGATCCAGGCGGCTACTTCATCGTCAACGGCACAGAGCGGGTGCTGATGACGCTCGAGGATCTTGCCTCAAACAAGATCATGACCGAATTTACCGAACGCTACAACGAACGGATATACGTTGCGAAGGTCTTCTCGCAGTACCGGGGCTACCGCGCGCTGGTGATCGTTGAGCGGAACCGCAAAAACCTGCTGGAAGTCTCGTTCCCCTCAGTCGCCGGGCACCTCCGGTTCGTTGACCTGATGCGGGCGCTGGGGCTCCAGGGTGACCATGACATCGTCGAGGCGGTCTCAACCGATGAGGATATCCTGACCTTCATGATGCAGAACCTGGAGGAGAGCGAGTGCGACACCGTCGACGAAGGGATCATGTACGTCGGCAAGAAACTCGCGCCAAACCAGACCCGTGACTACCAGCGCAAACGAGCCGAGTTTGTTCTTGATAACTACCTGCTTCCCCACTTAAACCACCTGATGCCGGCTGGCTTGAAAGAGGATGACCCGGGTTACAGACCGGCGGTAGAGAGTGTCCGTCTGGCAAAAGCACATTTCCTGGGGAGGATGGCCGAGGCCTGTTTCGATCTCGTACTTGAGCGACGCAGAATAGATGATAAGGACCACTACGCTAACAAGCGGCTGAAACTTGCGGGCGACCTTATGGAAGACCTCTTCAGGATCTCGCTCAACCGCCTGACGCGAGATGTTAAGTACCAGCTTGAAAGGGCCAGCATGCGCCACCGCGACCTCTCGATCGGCACCGCGGTGCGCGCGGACGTCCTGACCGAGAGGCTGCTCCACCCGCTTGCCACCGGCAACTGGGTGGGGGGCCGAACCGGCGTATCCCAACTCCTGGACAGGGTCGACCACATGGCAGTTCTTTCGCACCTCCGCCGTGTGATCTCCCCGCTCTCACGCTCACAGCCCCATTTTGAGGCCCGTGACCTGCACCCTACCCAGTGGGGACGGATCTGTCCTAGCGAGACGCCAGAAGGGCCAAACTGTGGGCTGGTGAAGAACTTCGCCCAGATGGTCGAGATCAGTAACGGCGTCAGCAACGAAGTGGACGTGAAGAACATTCTATACGAAATGGGCGTTATCCCCCTCAGGAGAGAGACAGTATGAGACAGTCGCGTGTCTTTGTTGACGGGGCCCTGATCGGACTTATCAACGATCCGGCGGATCTTGTCAACCGGTTGCGCGAGATGCGCCGCTGCGGCAAGATCCCGTCTGAGATAAACATATCCTACAAAGAGTTCAACAACGACGTCATCGTCCACACCGACCGGGGCAGGGCACGCCGGCCGCTGATCGTGGTTCGAGAAAGTGTTCCCCAGGTAACTGAAGAGGATATCGAAAACCTTCGGAACGGTGAGATCGCCTTTGACTACCTTGTGCAGAAGGGCGCGATCGAGTTTGTCGATGCCGAAGAGGAGGAGGATCTCTTCATCGCCATAAACGAAACGGATCTCACCCCGGAGCACACGCACCTGGAGATCGACCCCTCGCTAATCCTGGGCATAGGTGCGGCGCACGTTCCGTTCCCTGAGCACAACGCCAGTCCCCGTGTCACAATGGGAGCTGGGATGGTCAAACAGGCGCTCGGGTTCGGCGCAGCAAACATGAAACTTCGTCCCGACACCCGGGGGCACATGCTTCACTACGCCCAGAAACCGCTCATCTACACCCAGACCTCCGATGTCATCGGATCCGACGATCGGCCGGCTGGCCAGAACTTCGTCGTCGCCATCATCTCCTACGAGGGGTTCAACATTGAGGACGCACTGATCATCAACCAGGCATCCATCGACCGTGGTCTGGGGCGCTCGCACTTCTTCCGCACTTACGAGGGTGAAGAACGGCGTTACCCCGGTGGTCAGGTGGACCGGATCGAGATCCCGGACGAAGAGGTCTCAGGAGCACACGGTTCGGAGTACTACGCGAATCTGGACATCGATGGTATAATCAACCCCGAGACAGTTGTGCGCGAGAAAGATGTCCTGATCGGCAAGACATCCCCCCCCAGGTTCCTGGAGGAGCCTACGAGCGAGCTGATCGCCGTCGAAAAACGGCGCGATACATCGGTCACTATGCGGAGCAACGAGCACGGGATCGTGGATACGGTCATCATCACGGAAGGGGAGAACTCCTCACGCCTGGTAAAGGTCAGGACTCGCGACCTCCGGATACCGGAGGTCGGCGACAAGTTTGCGTCCCGGCACGGGCAGAAGGGCGTCATAGGGCTCATCCAGCCCGCAGCGGATATGCCGTTCACCGAGTCTGGCATGACGCCTGATCTTATCATCAACCCCCACGCCATTCCGAGCCGTATGACCATCGGACACATGCTCGAGATGCTGGGTGGAAAGGTGGGTTCGCTCGAAGGGCGCCGCATCGACGCGACGGCGTTTCGGGGTGAGCGGGAGACAGAACTTCGGAAATCCCTCCAGGAACTCGGGTTTGCGCACAACGGTCGCGAAGTTATGTATGACGGTGTCAGCGGACGGCAGTTTGCGGCCGATATCTACATAGGTGTCATCTACTACCAGAAACTCTATCACATGGTCTCGAGCAAGATGCATGCACGTTCGCGCGGCCCGGTGCAGGTCCTCACCCGCCAGCCTACCGAAGGCCGTGCCCGTGAGGGAGGGCTCAGGTTCGGTGAGATGGAGCGCGATGTGATGATCGGCCACGGTGCGGCCATGGCGCTAAAAGAAAGACTCCTCGATGAGTCGGATAAGGTGACACAGTGGGTCTGTGCGAAATGTGGTATGGTGGCTATGGTCGACCGGAAGAGGAAAGTTACCCGTTGCCTTACCTGCGGTAGCGAGACCGACATATACCCTGTCGAGATGAGTTACGCGTTCAAGTTACTCCTCGATGAGATGAAGAGCATGGGCATCGCTCCCCGCCTGAGGCTCGAAGATATGGTATGAGAGAGGGGGCAGTTTCAAAAAATGACCAGTCCTAAACGTGTTGGAAAGATCGAGTTCGGGCTCCTCTCGCCGAAGGAGATCCGAAAGATGAGCGTGCGAAAGATCATCTGGGCAGACACCTATGACGATGATGGGTTTCCCTATCCGCAGGGGCTTATGGACCTCAGCCTTGGTGTCATCGACCCGGGTCTCCGTTGCAAGACCTGCGACCAGAAGGCAGCCGACTGTCCGGGCCATTTCGGTCATATCGAGCTTGCAAAACCCGTTATTCATGTAGGCTACACCCGGTTGATCCGTAAACTACTCCGTGTGACCTGCAGGTCGTGTTCAAGGCTGCTGATGACCGCCGAAGATGTCGAGAAGATCGTCGGCACCGAGGAGAGCGACCTCACATCAGAGGTAGTCTCCGAGAAAGACATCAAGAAAGAGCGGGTCTGTCCCCACTGCGGCGAACAGCAGCTCAAGATCAACTTTGAGAAACCCACCACCTTCTCCGAGGTCTTTGTGGAAGACGGCAGAAAGATCGAGCACAAACTGACCCCGGCCGACATCCGCGCACGCCTGGAGAAGATCCCGGACGAAGACCTGCGCGCTCTCGGGATCAACCCGGACGTCGCGCGGCCTGAGTGGACTATCCTTACCGTTCTCCCCGTTCCGCCAGTAACAATGCGTCCCTCGATCATTCTTGAGAACGGACAGCGGTCGGAGGATGACCTGACCCACAAACTCGTGGATATCATAAGGATCAACCAGCGGTTCAAAGAGAACCAGGATGCCGGCGCACCCCAGTTGATCATCGAGGACCTCTGGGAACTCCTGCAGTACCATGTCACCACCTACCTCGACAACGAGGTGGCTGGTTGCCCGCCTGCACGGCACCGGAGCGGCCGGCCCTTAAAGACCCTTTCGCAGCGACTCAAGGGAAAAGAAGGGCGGTTCCGCGGGTCTCTCTCAGGAAAACGTGTCAACTTCTCGGCCCGTACCGTGATCTCACCTGATCCGAACCTATCGATCACCGAGGTCGGAATCCCGCTTGCCATCGCAAACGAGATGACCATCCCTGTCCGGGTAACACCGTTCAACATCGAGGAGATGCGGCAGTATGTCCTGAACGGGCCAGAGCGCCCAAAAATCGGGTCGCCATGTGGCGCAAACTACGTCATAAGACCGGACAACCGGCGGCTACGACTCTCAGAGGCAAATCTGGAGACGGTCGCAGAGATGCTCGAGCCAGGCTGGACAGTGGAGCGGCAGATCAAGGACGGAGATATAGTCCTCTTCAATCGACAGCCTTCGCTGCACAGGATGAGCATCATGGCGCACCGGGTTGTCGTGATGGATGGGAAGACGTTCCGGCTTAACCCGGCCGTCTGCCCACCATACAACGCCGACTTCGACGGCGACGAGATGAACCTGCATATACCGCAGACCGAAGAAGCGCGGGCCGAGGCCGAGATCCTGATCGCAGTGCAGGCAAACATTCTCTCACCGCGAACAGGCGGCCCGATCATCGGCGGTATACATGACCACATATCGGGCATCTTCCTCTTAACCCACACAATCCGCCACTTCGACAGGGCAACGACGCTCTACCTCACAAGGAACCTTCCCATCGATCACCTGCCCGAACCTGCAGATAAGGACGGGGACGGGAACGCACTCTGGACAAACAAACAGGTCTTCTCGCTAATCCTTCCCGACGATCTGAACATGGTCTTTCGGGCTTCGTCATGCCAGAACTGCGAGACATGCCGGAGGGAACTCTGTGAGAATGATGCATACGTCCGGATCGTCGATGGTAACCTGCTCTCAGGAACCATCGATAAGAAGGCGATCGGCGCGTTTGACGGCCAGATCCTGCACCGGATCATAAGGCAGCACGGAATGAAAAGGGCGGCCAGGTTCATTGACGACGTGACCAAACTCTCGATCCAGGCGATCATGCTGGTGGGGTTCTCGTTCGGCATCGATGATGAAGACCTCTCCAAGACAGAAACCGGGCAGATCACGGAGGTGCTTAACAACGCCATCACCGATGTCGAGCGCCGGATACGGATCTACAACGAGGGGCAACTTGAACCGATGCCAGGCCGGACGCTTGAAGAGACGCTTGAGATGCAGATCATGCAGGTGCTCGGCAAGGCCCGTGACCGCACCGGTGAGATCGCCGGCCAGCACCTGGGGATGGATAACAGCGCCGTCGTGATGGCGGTCTCCGGGGCACGCGGGTCGATGCTTAACCTGACCCAGATGGCCGGGTGCCTCGGGCAGCAGTCAGTTCGTGGTGAGCGGATCATGCGTGGTTACGAGGATCGGACGCTGCCCCATTTCCGGCGCGGCGAGCGCGGTGCAGAGGCGCACGGGTTCATCATCAACAGTTACAAGAGCGGTCTCTCCCCAACCGAGTTCTTCTTCCACGCCATAGGAGGGCGTGAAGGTCTTGTGGATACCGCGGTCAGGACTTCACAGAGCGGTTATCTCCAGCGGCGGATGATCAACGCGCTGCAGGACCTCAAGGTAGCCTACGACGGCACTGTTCGGACTACAGGCGGCCGAATCATACAGTTCCGCTACGGCGAGGACGGTACCGACCCTGCAAGGAGCAGTTACGGTGCTCCGGTGGACGTGAAAGGTATCGTGGAGAGCGTGTTGAAGGAGGAGGTCAAGTGAACAGTGAGATGGAACAGGAGATAGACGCCCTTGATCTGCCATACCGGACGCGGGAGGACCTGAAAGCAAGTCTTGCGGGGCGGGAGATCACAAGGGAACAGTTCGAGCGGATTGTGGAGATGGTCTCCAAAGAGTACCAGAAGAGCCGGATAGAGCCCTGCGAGGCGGTAGGTGTTGTGGCAGCGCAGTCGATCGGCGAGCCTGGCACCCAGATGACGATGCGGACATTCCACTACGCGGGTGTGGCCGAGATCAACGTCACCCTCGGTCTCCCCCGCCTCATCGAGATCATGGACGCCAGGCGCGAACCGAGCACCCCGACGATGGCGGTCTACCTGCTGGATGACTGGGCGTTCGATCGCGACCGCGCCCGCGAGGTGAGCTGGCAGATTGAGGCCGCGCCGCTCCACGAGTTCGGGGATATCACCATCGATATGGAGAATATGCAGGTTCTTGTTCTGCTGAACAGGGCGGTCTGTGATCGGCGAAAGATCACGGTGGATGAGATCCTCGAGGCAGCGCCGCGAAAGATCCGGGAAAGACGGCATTACCGTGACTTTGAGGTTGATGCCGACCCGAAAAAGCCTTCGATCACGTTCTCCCCGAAAAACCAGGAGAGTTACCAGAACCTCTTCCAGCTCGCAGAGCACGTCAGGAACGTCATTGTTCAGGGCATCGATGATATCGAGAGAGTCGTTGTCAGAAAGGAGGGGGGAGAGTATATCCTTTATACCGAGGGCTCCAACCTAAAGGATGTCTTCGAAGTCGAAGGAGTTGACACCTCCCGCACCCGGAGCAATAACATCAGCGAGATCGCAGATGTTCTCGGCATCGAGGCCGGCCGGAATGCAATCATCCAGGAGGCCCTGGCAACACTGAACGAACAGGGTATCAGCGTCGATGTCCGTCATATCATGCTCGTTGCGGATATGATGTGCATGGACGGCGAGGTCAAGCAGATCGGCCGCCATGGTATCGCCGGTGAGAAGGAGAGTGTCCTTTCCCGGGCTGCATTCGAAGTGACAGTCAACCATCTGCTGGATGCGGCAATCGCGAACGAGGTGGACGAACTGAACGGCGTTACCGAGAACGTTATCGTGGGCCAGCCCATCCAGCTTGGTACCGGTGATGTCAAACTAATCGCAAAACCATTAAACCTGAAAACCTAGGAGAAATCGTAATGGACTTTAATGCTTCACTCCGCAAAGCCGTGAAGACTGGTACAGTGTTCCTGGGCCGGAACAAGACCCAGGAATGCATCGAGGAGGGCAGGGCCAGACTGGTTGTTGTGGCCAAGAACAGCCCCGAATCTGTCAAAAATATGGTGAATGGGATCGATATCCCTGTCTACGTCTATGAAGGATCGAGTATCCAGCTCGGAAAGGCCTGCGGCATGCCGTATGTTGTCAGTGCTCTTGCCGTGGTCGAACCGGGCGAGTCCGATATCCTGAACGCCGTGAGAGTGTAGATGATGTCGCAGGTCACGCTGACTGAGGAGTGTATGCGCCTGATCTCCCAGTTTGAAAGCCTCACCGGCGCAGGTAGCCGCGATTGCGTGGTTGATAACCGCAACGAGCGGCTCATCTTCGTGATCAATCCCGGGGATATGGGACTTGCCATCGGCAAGGGTGGATCGAGCATCAAAAAGGCTTCCGAGGTAATGGGGAAACGCATCGAGGTTGTGGAGTACTCCACCGACCCCGCACAGTTCATCCGGAACTGTTTCCTTCCTGCAAGGGTCACCGATATCGAGTTCGATACAGACGAAGAGAGTCGGCGGATCGCCCGTATTGAGGTCATGGACGATGACCGCGGCCTTGCCATCGGCAAGGCGGGTAAGAACATCTTCAAGGCGAAGGTTCTCGCGCAGCGCCAGCACGACATCGACGATGTTGTGCTGATGCAGAGCGAGACCGCCTGAACATCTTTTTTTTTACGCCGTTACCCCTCACTTCTCTCCCGAAACACCTTCCAGATATAGGCGAGCCCGAAGCATCCCGAGAGCATCATATCCCCAAACGGCGCCGCCTGGTAAGCCTCCGGCAGCAGTCGGAGACGGTTTGGCCCGGTTACCACAACGGCATCGGTTGTAAGGGGTTTCCTGACAGCAGCCCCGTGACCGCCATCCTCAAAAACCTCCTCCGATGTCAGCGTCCCGTCAGCGAGTCGCCGGATGTAGTGGCGAAGTTTCCCCGGGTTGAGTGCGCCAGTGTGGTGCTCGAAGAGGCCGTGGATCTCGCCCCCCTTCAGGGTAAAGCAGAGCGTGTGGCCGTTCCCGACATTGACCAGCGTCACCCCGGTCCGGGCCATCCGCCTGACCACGGGATCGCATAGCGCCCCGATGAGGGCGACGGGGCCGGTATCGGTGACAAGGGCCCCCGGCGCCTGACGTCGGACGGCCTGCATCCGGGTCATATCTTCAGGCGGGGGATCGGAGATTAGAGAGAGGATCTCCCATCCACCGGCGTCAAGCCGTTCCCGCATAAATTCGAACCTGTGTATGCGGTTGCTCCGGTGCGGTGAGTAACCGTGGTCCTGGACTGCTATCGCAACGTTATCGGGGTAATCTACACCAAAGAGGGCGAGAGCCTGTCCGATCTCCTGCTCCATGTAATCGGTGGTGCGGACGGTCATCGCATCTGAGGGGGGATCACTTCGGATCTCAAAGCCCAGCGCCCGCACACGCTCCGGGTTGTCGTGGATGGTCGCTCCCGCGTCCGGTGTGACATAGACGGGGAAACCGCGTGAGAGGTGCTCCCGTAAGGCGCCGACGTTTGCACCACCGCCCATCAGAAACCCCTCCAGGAAGACAGGGCGACCGGCCCTGGTCGCCTCACGGACCTTCTCCGCAACGATCACGGTCGGCGAGGGAAGAACCAGTTTGATGCTGTTCTCGATCGCCCTGCCGGGTTCGTAGACCAGGATATCCTGGGTGCCCCGACCGACATCGATCGCGATGAGTGGATTAATCAGATCGATCATGCATGGCCTCGTATTCTAATCAGTTTGTCTCCAGCGCGACGATCCATTTATATAAGAATCGCCTCCCGTATCCAAAAAAGGATGAACCTTCTTCAGGCATCCACCCGGTCAACCTCCAGGGTCGTCACCGGGTGCTCAGCCATCTGCCCGGATCTCACCGGCCTGTATTCGCGGAACTCTTTGAGGGAGACCGTCAGATCGCGGGTGAATGCAAAGTAACCGATCTGGGTTGTCCGGCAGAGGTTCAGCGCCATCTCCATCAGCCCACGGGGGTCAGGGCGGGCCTCCCCGAGCCATATGTGAAAGATGTTCCCGCCGTCCACTATAGGGAAGAAGACATGCTCGATCTCGATCCGTTTCGTGAGCGGGACTGCCGCTCCCGGCGTTACGTGTGTCCCGTTGGTGTAGTAGATGGGGAGGTCAAGCGTCGTGCCAAGCATATCGAGCGCTCGTTCGACATCGCCCTTGGCCACCCTGATCGCATGATCGCGGAACCGTTCGTCCAGGAGATCGGCAACCGCAAACCGCTGGCCGGTCGTCTCCGCAGGGGTGCGAGCGAGGGCGATCGTCATGTTGTGTTTCTTTGAGAGTTCACGGGCGTAGAACTCGAGCTCGGTCATCGCACGGACAGCCAGGCGGAAGGCTTCCTTCGACTCGTGGAGCTGGTAGCCGGTGAAGTGCTGCACCATCTCGTTGACACCGACGACGCCTATGGTATAGACGAGACCTTCCAGATCCACGGCCACCGCGCCGCGTTCGCCAGTGTACGGGTCCTTCGGGCGCTGCATCGCAAACGGCATCCGACCGCTCCCCCGGATCAGGGACATCCACCGGCGCTTGATCCGGAAGAGGTCGACTGCGATATCCATGAGAGACCTGAGCTCGGCAAAGAGTCGTTCCTGATCGCCATCGGCCTTGTAAGCCGCCCGCGGACAGTTGATCGACATAACCTGCCATGAACCCATCGAGAAGTGTTTCCCCTCGCGGAAGTAGAGTTTGTCCTCAAACTCGTCGTCTTCGTCGGCAAGCGATGAGAACTGGTAGGCGCAGCAGTTCCCGGTCACTATCCCGAGCGCGTTTGCAAAGGTGTGGGTGCCTGCGACGTCGACAAGGTCGTAGACGTAACCGTCGTGGTCCACCGTCTCGATCGATCGAATACGGAGCGGGTGCACATCCCCATACTCAAGAAGACCGGCAAACACTTCTTCCTCTTCTTCAGCGATTGGTGGGATTACGATGGTCACCTGGACCTTCTCAACCCCATCACCACTGTACCTGCTTGCACAGGCAAGACCGGTGCATCCGGCTGTGACCTGAGTCTCGGGGATCAGCGCGAACGGGCAGCCGTTCTGCCGTCCTCGGGGCATCATTGGAGGGTAACCGGTCTCCGCCTGGAACCTCTCTATCTGGTCGTTGTCCGTTATCCTGCAGGTGTAGACCCTGTGGGGGACGCTGTCTGGCGGTAGACCAAAAAGCCTGTCCCTTTCAGCGTAACTCATCTGGACACCGATCCTGCCGCTCAGCCAGACAAGTTTCTGGGCGACTTCCCTGGAGGCTACATTCAGCCTGATGCTCCTGGCAGGGCGGCCGGAGGCCTTCTTATCGGTTGTGCTGAAGACCGCACCAAGGTAATCCGCCACCAGAGAGCGATCGAGGTTGAAGACGAGATCCGGAACAGACTTATCGGCATCGGCTGAAGCGCAGCCCAGGGCGACAAAGAGGAGGTAGATGAGCTTGCTGCTGATGATCACCGCCGTTCCCGATGCCGTCTCACAGACCTGCGGCTCGACCCCCAGGACCGCACGGATGCATGTGGCGGTATCCGTCGCGAGGTCCGCATCCCCTCCTTCAAACGTGAATCTGACGGTATAACGCCGCGCCAAACGCTCGCTGCGCCCTGCTGCAAGATAGTAGCCAAGGAGTCTGACGAGTTCGCTGCTGACCGGCAGAAGACGGGGCAGACTGACGCGCCCGGATGTCCTGAGGGTTACAACATCTCCGGTGACGCGGATCGAACTGCCGTAACCAACCTTAGCCAGGGTCTCTGCAACCTCGATCTCCTCAACCGGCCGCTCGCAGAACCCGGTCGCTTTAAGCACCGGGAGACAGTCACCCACGGCGAGTTCGCCTGCAACATCACGGACAAACACATCCCCATCGAGGACGTAGACCGGATGATCGGGGGTGACCGTGATCTCACGACCCGACTCCAGGGTGATCCGGAGGAGTTGGCCGGTATACCGTCTACGCATAACACCGTGGAACGGTCGGAGTGACGCTTCCTGGGTTTCAAAATCGACGCTCGGTGTTCTCCCATCATAGTAAGCGAGCTCAGTTCCGAAAGTATCTATCCGTCTCCCGTTCTTTGCCGCAGTATCGAATATCTCCTGGATATGCCTTACACTGATCCGGCCCTCATCATCGGCCACCGGAACCAGTTCGTCCCCTGCCAGGCACTGGTAACACGATATACCCTCCCCGGCACCACGGTAGGCCGGTATCTGGTTGTCGTAGTAGGGGGTGCCGTACTTGGACGCGAGTTCAAACGTCATCAGGTAGAGGTCGTGGTAGGTCGGGAGGTCTGGGTGGTTGCGGTTGAACTCCTCGTCCTCGGTGAGGAAATCGGGCTCGATGCTGATCTCGGGTTTCGGGAAGGAGAAAGGTTTGCCCCAGTAGTCCCCCTCGAGCATCACCTCCATCAGCGCCTTGAAAAGGAGTCTGACCTCCCGCTCGAACTCGCCGTATGTCCGGAGCGGCGCCTGGTTTCCGTCCCAGACCTTGCCGCGGAAGACGCAGGGCTTGTCCTTCCAGAGGGTGGGGACACCGGGTGAGAGCTGGACCGACGAGAAGACTACCTGACCTCCTCTGGCGACCATCATCTGGGTCATCTCGTAGACGAACATCTGCATCAACTGCTTGATCCCGTCATAGTCCATCCCCTCAAAGTATGGTGCCATGAATGTCAGGAAGTTGTAGTAGCCCTGGCCACCGGCAAAGTTTGTCTGGGCGGAACCGAGCGCCTTGACCGCATGGAGAACCGCCACCTCCGCCCGCTTCGCCGGGCCGGCAACAGAGGCTTTTGTACCGTTGCCGTCGGGCATCAGACCATAGTAGAAGAAGTAGCGAAGGTCCCAATCCTGGCAGTTGTGGATGAGGAGGCCGTCGGAGGCGAAGAACGTGTGGCTCTCCTCGCTCCCGTCGCCGTCGAGGAAGAGGTCGTAGACGTACGCTCCGGTCGGTTCTGCCACAGAGACCTCGACGACGGTCTCCTCCTGCTCTCCAACCTGCATCTCCTTCACCGCAGAAAGGAAACCGTCGATGTGGTCCTGCCGCTCATCGAGGAACGTGGCGTACCGGGCAAATGTCTCAATATCCTTCCGCCCGTTGATCTGGAGGCGGTAGAGTGTCCGCCGCTCTTCGTTATCTCCGTAGAGTTCGACGATGTGGGGTGTCATACCAAGCGATGTGAGCAGGAGCGAGAGTTCCTGCCGGAGGGTCGGTGACTCGGTGGTGTAGTTGACGATGCACTCCGATTTTTCCGGGCAGTAGTATGCCGAGCCGTCTCCGGTGAAGAGAGCGGAAAGAAACTCGTGGAGGAGCACATCGTCAAGATGGTAGGCTATCCAGGGGAGGCGCTTCCTTGCTGCCCCCTCAGGGATGCCGAAGACATAGCGGAAGAGCAGGTAGGCCGGCTTCCCGCCGAAGTAGACCTGCGGCGCCCGGTTGCACCCCACCTCGGCCCCGTAGATGGTCGTGGTGTCGGGAGCGCCGCCGGCGATCGTTGCATAGGTGTTCAGGGCGGTGCGTGCCGGGGCCAGGATGGCTGGTGCCTGGCGGTTCTCGGTGATCGCGAGGTTGTACTGCCCGGCCTCTAGAGAAACGTTGTAGTTGCCTTCCGCAACGAAGAGCCCGAGGAGGCGGATGAGTTCGGGGGTGAGCGTCAATAGAGCAGGCAGCTCGTGCTCGCTCCCCGTGACCCCGATGGTGACCCCGGCGTAATCCTCGATGCCGTAACGACTGCAGAACGTGCTGAAGAGTGCGACCGGCATAATTCCGCGCGTATACCACTGCTTCTGGTGCTCAATGCCGAGGGCCCGCGATATGTCGGAGTATGAAGAAGCCCGGCCGCTCCGGACCACTTGGGCAAAGATCTCTCCTGCACCGCGGACGTAGACGTTCTCAAGGAGGTGGGCCGGGACCGATGCAGGCAGTTCCCGGACGAGATCGATCGCCTCGATCGTCTCCCCGCGCACGGCACCGGCCCCGCTGATCCTGTAGAGGGCGTCCCCGGCGCGTACTTCGTCGGCACGGCGGATGGCCATCCCCTCGCCGGTCCGCACCGGGATACGGTGCTCCCGGGTGACCATCAGCGTTCGTCCGCCTGATGTCCGGATCCTGAGCATCTCGCCCGGGTTCACCGTCCGGCGGGTCACCTTTAGGACACGTCTCCAGCCTTTTGGCGTGAGCGCGGAGAGGTCCAGCGGTCGCCACGCATCACCATCGATCGGGAGTTCGTCTGGACGGATGCTCCGGATCCGGTTATCCATCCGAACGGGTATGGCCGTGCTCCCGTCGATACAAAACGGACGGGTCCCGAAGTACTCCAGGTCGTGGATATGGAGATCCCCGCGGAGGTGGTGGTCTGCAAGGTCAGGGGGGAGCTGCAGGAGGTACTGCTCCTTGCTTATCTTGTCGGCCTTCTTCTTGTGTGAGGTCTCGGCATTCTCCTGGAGGTTGGCGTTGTCGTGCGCTTCAAACCCCCGCCCCACATCGATGAGATGGGCATCGAAGACCGGGGTTCCAACCCTGGTGCAGACGTTACGGTACGGGATCAGCCCTCGCTCAAGGAGCGTCATGTTGACGATCTCGCGGATCAGGGGCCCTGAAAGGGACTGAAGCCCCAGCATCTGGATCTTTCTCTCGACAAGCCTGGCAATCTCTTTTGCCGTCTCCTCGTCTGCCCCCTCGTAGCCGTAGAAGACCTCAACAAGCCGGGTCTCCTCCACGATCTGCCTGATGATCCGATTTCTGTCCCAGTCAAGGAGGTAGCCCCGCGAAGTCCTGACCTTTGGAAATGTGGGGACAAACTCCCCGAACAGCGTCGTCTGTGTTGACTTACGGCTCAACCTCACGCCTCCGCGATCAGACCGGCGACCAGGTCCTCCTGGAAGACGCCCCCGGGAAATAGGTCGGTTGACGTATAGAATATGTCGCCCTTCTGCAACACCGGCGCCTCCTGAACGAATACCCCGTTCATGCGAAGCTCGGTCAGCGCTTCAGCGGATGCCATGTCGCACTCGATGAAGGGCACGCTCCTGGAGGCCAGAAACTCTTTCAGGATCTCGCAATTCGGGCAGGATTCCAGCGTATATACGATGAATTGCGTTGTATCGGAAATGATAATACCCCCGGATCATTCGGTTATTATGATCTCGTTCTGTGGCGTTATAACAGGTATCATTCATTTCTGAGCAGAGCAGGAGGGACACCAAACCATCGTTGCGATACGCCCGGGAACTCGCAGCCCCCGCCCCTTCAAGCCGGTTTTCCGTAGTAGACAATCACCTTTTGTATGGTGAGGCAAGATAATACGATATAGTATGGTCAGGACGTTTGTTGCAATCGATCTGACGGAAGAGATCCGCGAGCGCGCCCGCGAGTCACAGGAGATCCTGAGAGAGGCGCCCGGCCGACTCGCCATCGTCGAGCCCGAAAATATGCATATCACGCTCAAGTTCCTTGGGGAGGTCGACCCGGCGGCGATCGAGGGGATCGTCATGACGCTCGAGGCGACGAAAGCCGAACCCTTTGAGATAACGGTCGGTTATCCTGTCTGCGACCACCCACGGAGACCGCGGGTGATCTGGTGTGACGTCACCGACTCGGGAGAGAGCGCCGCCCTGGCCCGGCAGGTGGACGGTCTCATGGAACCGCTCGGGTTCCCGAGGGAGAAGCGTCCGTTCCACCCCCATGTTACACTTGCACGTGTAAAAGATCTCCACCCCGCACTAATAAAGGAGGTGGAGCGTCGTATACGCCGCGAACCGCTCGGAAGGTGTCTGGTGAGCGCCATCAAACTAAAGAAGAGCACGCTGACACCCGGCGGTCCGATCTACGAGGATCTTGCGGAGGTCGCGCTTTGACGCGGTTCCACTGCGAAGAGGAGGTGCTCAGGAGGATCCGTCCAACACCTGAGGAGCGGACTTACATCCGGACGATGGGAGAGCGCCTTATCGAGGCAGTTGAGCGGTCGGGGAAGGCGAAAGCGATGATGGTTGGCTCGGTCGCCCGTGATACCTTCGTTCGGGGTGACCGTGACCTGGATATCTTCATTCTCTTTGACACCTCCCTCTCCCGCCAGGAACTCCAGGAGGAGGGATTATCGCTCGCACGCCGGATCGCCGATGAGTTTGGCGCAACCTGGCGCGAGAAGTACGCAGAGCACCCATATGTCAATGCCACAATAGATTCTCTGGATATCGATCTCGTCCCATGTTACGCGGTGGCGAGAGCCACCGAGATCAAGAGCGCCGTTGACCGGACGCCTTTTCATACCCGTTATGTCCTTGCTCATATCGACGGATACGTCGACGACGTCCTCTTATTAAAGCAGTTCGCAAAGGCCGGCGGCGTCTATGGTTCGGACCATATGACCTGCGGGTTCTCCGGTTATCTCTGCGAGGTCCTGACTATCTACTACGGCGGGTTCCACCCTCTCCTTGAGGCTGCAGCCCGCTGGAAACCGGGGGAGGTGATAGATATCGAGGGACACGGGACGAAGGAGTTCGAAGACCCGCTTGTGGTGATCGATCCGGTCGATCCAGAGAGGAACGTCGCGGCGGCGCTATCGCTCTCGCGGATGTTTGAGTTCGTGGAACTTGCACGCGGTTACCTTGAGGAGCCCTCGGAGGTGTTCTTCTGCCGCCCGCCCGCACCGGCGCTAACCCCGGAGGTCTTCTCCCGCCTCCTCTCTGCAAGGGGGACGTACCTATATTCTATAACCTTCAAAACACCCGATCTCACCCCCGATACGGTGGTGCCTCAACTACGGAAATCCGCCGAGTCAATACGCGACCTCCTGGAGAGAAGCGGATTTCCGGTGAACCGGAGCGACGTCTTCATGGGGGAGAAGCGGTGCATGCTGCTCTTTGAATTGATGGCCGAAACCGTGCCGGTGATGCGCAGGCATATCGGCCCACCGCTCTGGTCGAGTGAGAACTCCCGGAAGTTCCTGGAGAAGTATGTCAGGAAAGAGGTCTTTGCCGGGCCATACATCGAGGAAGGGCGCTACGTGGTTGAGGTAGCCCGTAGGTTTACCCGCGCCGTCGACCTGCTGCGGTCAAACACACTCCTTGATACCG
>Ga0208462_1001405_pt1 | contig 16382 bp, 19 predicted proteins | sample AD_SCU001_MetaG_FD_184452 | JGI IMG/M metagenome (GOLD analysis project Ga0208462, IMG submission 184452) | Active sludge microbial communities of municipal wastewater-treating anaerobic digesters from China - AD_SCU001_MetaG (SPAdes) (version 2) | ecosystem: Engineered > Bioreactor > Anaerobic...
ATGGCTAACTTAATTATAGATCGAGCTCTTCATTTTTTAAACCCTCTTGAACCCCTATCAAAAATTCAGTGGTAGACCACCACATTTTAGAAAGGTGCTCGAATACCACTGAATAATTTAAATACCTTTATCAAAGAAGAGTGAGAAAATATCTCACTTTTTGTTTCTTATTATATGATTTTGGTATCTTGTGGGTATTGATTTGACAAAACGCTACTATTGATATAAAGTGAAAATAGATTGATACGTGGAGGGATAAGATGAAAAAAGTAATGGAAATCATCATGTTGATCATATTCAGTTTTTTATTGATGGGTTGTCAACACAATCGTCAACCTGATGATGCGATCAATCATCAAGATGAATCTGAACTTGTTATTCCATCAAGTTATATCTTGCCTGAAAAGTTTTATCGCGATATTGATCTCGAATATTATCGCTATGCAACTGTAATGATTCAAACCCCTTACCGGTATCCTTCACAAGACATTATCGATAGGGAAGCGATTAAATCATACTATGAAGAGCATCATTTTGAATACATCGAAGAGCACCAACTCAATCAATGGCAATATCATGACATCTATTCATCGACGTATTCACCACTGATCATGGTGTCGTATTCAAGTAAACAACGTTTCTTTCATGATTTTGAATTAATCAAAGCCTTGCAAGATCCATCAACCACCATTACCATTGAACTCAATACAATTGGAGAGACAATCATTTTAAATCCTGATAGTTCAATCGATGATCTGCTAAATAAGGCAGATGATTATCGTGAACGTGAACTCACCTTTCCATCTATTGATTTTGATGTGATCGACATCAATCTAAGCATTGATGATGATCCTATCTTCGATGATCTTGGATATCAGAGCACGCTTATCATCGATTCGTTTGAAGATTATCAACAGCTTTTCATCGATGATCGATATCAACTTCGTTCATCTTTCTTTGATCAAAAGATGTTGATAGTCATGATATCTCATCGTTCTTCTTCACAAAGTATAATGAATGTTTCAGGTATATATGAGCGAAATGGACATGTTGATGTTGCTCTTCGGGTTGAACAAATTAGTCAACTGATGACCTCTGATGTCATACGTTATGTGGTTGTCACTTCAGTGAATAAAGAAGACCTAGACCCATCAGCATCTTTAGAGCTTATCCTTCATACTCACTACTTAGATGGATATCTCAGTGAAGTTCCCTTCTATATCAATCAAAACGACTAAGAACAAAAAAATGGCCTAACAAGGCCATTTATTTTTGATACGTTGCAAGTATTAATCCGCCATCATTTTTGACATCCACCAGTTTAAAATGGGCTTTAACATCCTGAAATAAAGGAATACCCTGTCCCAATAATGTTGGAATCCATGCTAACTCAAGTTGATCCACGAGATTCTTCTTGATCAGATCTGAAGCAAGCATTCCACCACCAACAAGCCATATATCTTTACCTGGTTGTTCCTTTAATCGTTTGATCAAATCTTCAGGATTATCTGATACGAGTGTAGCACAGGATGATTCCTCAGGTTTTGATGTAATCACAAACGTATCATATCCATCATATGGCCATGAAGACATCTTCATAATCCAATCATAGGTTCGTCTTCCCATGACAATGGTATCAATGGATGACATCAGCTTCTCATAGGACGTTTGAACAAGTTTGACATGTTCATATCCATCTAAAAAGGACAAATCATCATGCTCTCCAGCAATAAAACCATCTAAACTCATCGCAATATACAAAATCACCTTTTTCATCAAATCACCTCACGTGACATCCTATCATGAAAATGGAGAACCTTCAACGAATACGCCCCATCAAATGTGATATTTCATGATATAATAAATACGGTGAAAAAATGAGTACAATTAACAGAGCAATGAAAGTCATTCAAGTTTTAAAACAAAATGGGTATGAAGCATTTATTGTTGGTGGTGCAGTGCGCGACCACCTTTTAAAAATGCCACTCACCGATATCGATATTACAACCAATGCCAAACCTTATCAAGTTGCTAAACTCTTTAAGACAGCCCCAACGGGTATCAAATATGGAACAGTAACGGTGTATTATGGACAAGACACATTTGAAGTGACAACATACCGTATTGATGGTCCTTATCAAAATGCGCGTCATCCTGAAGAAGTAAGCTTCGAAGCGACCGTTGAAGATGATGTGAAGCGTCGAGATTTTACGATCAATGGTCTTCTGATGAATGATCAATACCAGATTGTCGATTATGTCAACGGACAAGCTGATTTAAATGCGAAACTCATACGTGCCATCGGTGATCCTCATACACGGTTTGAAGAAGATGCCCTACGGATGATGCGTGCCTTCTATTTTCAATCCAAACTTGGATTTCAAATTGAAAGAAATACCCGAGATGCCATCTTTGAATTAAGACACAATATTCCTAAGATTTCCAACGAACGTGTTTTAGCAGAACTGATTAAAATGTTTAAAGGTCCCTACCTGAAACGTGCGATTCAGTCGATGATCACCACGCAAGTCCACGAGGTTTTACCGGGCCTCAAAGAAGGTCTACTCTTCACACAAAAGATGGAAGAACTCCCCTTTGTCGATGCCTTCTTCACCCTATCTTTTGCATTACATGGTAGTGTTCCCAAAGAATGGACGTTCTCAAATAAACACCGTCACCGGTATGAAACAGGAAGTTTTTTAGCTAAACAACCTCAACCTTATGACGCACATACGCTCTATACCTATGGTTTAGACCTCTGTTTACTCGGTAATCGTGTCAGTTATTTACTTGGCAAATCAAAAAACCTAAAACAGCAGATCGAATATGATTTTAGCCATCTTCCCATTCAAAGTGATCTTGACTTAAAACTAAGAGCACCTGAAATGATTGAAATGACAGGCAAGAAAGCTGGATCATGGGTTAAACAGATGCAAACAGACATGGTTAATGCTATTTTAAAAGGTACTTTAAAGAATGATAAACAAGAGCTTGAAGCATACCTTCTCGCTCATATCAAGGAGTGATCAGATGGAACTCAATGTGAATCAAACGTATCAAATTGTCGCGAAAGTCGAATCCATCAATTCAGGTGCACACTTTTGTAATACAACCGTGATGACAACAGAAGGTGAACACATCAACTTGAAACTTGAATTTGAACAACTTTCAGAACTTCAAATGGGGAAAGTCTATCAATTTGATGCGCTCGCGGTTGTCAAACTTGAAGATGAACTCGTCTTAAAGTGTACCAAGATTACACCTGCAGAATCGATTTTAAACGATGAAGCTCTTGAAGAAATTCTTGAAAAGTTCTATGTTTATGCACCGATTCCCATGATGCAAATCAAGCGTGGCATCGAGTCTTACATGAATAAAATCGAAAATGAGATTTTAAAGAAAATCACAAAAACGATTTATAAAACAAATGAAAAGACATTCTATCTCCATCCAGCAGCAACCAAGTTCCATCATTCCTATGTCGGTGGTCTTTCTCATCACACGTATACCATGCTTAAATTGATCGATCCATTCATTCATGTCTATCCTTATTTAAACAAAGATTTACTTTACGCGGGAACGATTTTACATGATATGTCAAAGATTGGTGAAATCAGTGGAGTCGATGGTGAATATACCAAAGAAGGATTATTGATTGGTCACCTTGTCATGCAAACCGTGGATATCGATCGTGTCGCACACGAACTTGGATATCAAGACTCAGAAGAAGTATTGATGCTCAAGCATATGATCTTATCACATCATGGACAGCTCAACTTTGGATCACCTAAAAAACCACAAACTGGAGAAGCACTCCTCCTTTGGTTTATCGATACCATCGATTCTAAGTTCACGGTATTAGGTGAAGCGTTAACCGATACGGCAGAAGGTACGTTCACACAGATGATCTCTGTAATGGAAAAAATGAAGTTCTATAAGCATAAAATCAAATAAGGGACAATAGTCCCTTTTTTTATATCCTCAATAAATAAAAAAAACGGCTAAGTTGATTAGCCGTTTTCACTGATTTCTATAAACCTGATCTTAAGATAGTGAACCATGTACCATAAAGGTTAGCATAGTTTTGATCATAAACACCTTGAGCGGATAACAAGTATTCGTCTAGTTGACGCAAGTTAATCGCGCGAATGGTATCAAAACGCGCTGCACCTTGTGCACTTGCAAAATCAACATCAGCAACAAGTGAGAAGATCAATTCTCTTTGCATGAAGGTGTTGTTATAACGTGTTAACACAGGTGTTAAGTAGTTATTGATTGCAGTCTGTACGTTCGTGGGTAATACGACACCTTCATCAGTCTTTTGTTCTTTAATGTAGAATTCGATTTGAGATGCGGTTAAGGTTTCAGAATCTTCATTATACACATTGAGTGTACCATCTGCAGATTCATACTTACCATCTTCATCGTCTGCTGCACTAAAGACTGCAGAAGTTGTCTTGCCCATGCTGTTCGCGAGGATTAAATGCCAACCGAAATCACTCATCACTTCGTCTAATGCTTCTTCAGTGATCACTGTACCATAAAGGTCTAACAGTGGGAACTTCGCATCATCATCTTCAATTTCAGTCAGTTGTTGATGGAGTGCCATTGCACGGTTGTAGAAGACAGGATCTAATGTTGTAGAACCGGTAATGAAGTTAGATGTATTCGTAATTTGAGAAGAAATGTTTTCAAACTTGAGATAGAAACCAAGTTTACGATATTCTGCCCATAATTGTTCGATTTGATAATCATAAGGAGGTGTTACACTGCCACGTAAGATACGTCCTGAATTGTTGAATTCAGTAGCAATTGCTGTTAAACCTGCAGAATGACCTGTGTAGTTACCTACTCTGTCATACACGAGTTCAACGAGATCAACTAAACCAGCTTTGATTTGTGCAACGGATGCTGCATCAAGTTCTGCCAAGTAATCAGCAGGATTATCAGGTGTACCATCACCATTTTCATCGAAGTAAACAAGAAGGTGGCTTACGGTAATCGCTTTGTAGTTATTGAACTGTAAAGCTGCTAAATCAGCGAGTTTTTCATAAACGGTGTAATCTTCGGTACCATAATGTGTTTCGATGTCATCGATGTATTGTTGTCTGAGTTCTGGGTAAACATAAAGTTGATTGATTGCTTCAGCATTGGTTTTTGCACCAAACGCAAGAAGTAAGAACTTTTCACGACCCATCGATGCTGGGAAACCAGCAGATGCGAAGTTATCGGCAGAGAATTGGCTGATGATATCTTCAAATTGAGTTTGATAGCTATCCATATCATCATCAGCAATGGTATATTTGTCTGATGCGAGAAGGAGTTTGTTTGAAGCGATATCAAGTGCTAAGTTAATACCATATGATTTTTCGAGTTCTGCATAGAAATCATCAACAAGAATGTCTTCACCATCGATGGTTGCAATTGCATCACCTGATTTATCTTTGGTTGAACCTTCATAACCATAAGATTGTTCATAGAATGTACGAACCACTTTATCGAAGATGTTAAGTTCTTTATCTTCATAAAGTTTAGAGACTTTACCGGAAATATAAGCAGAAGTTAATTTGCTTTCAAGAACTTTTGCAAAAGCTTCATCATACTTAGCTTGTGCTTCTGGTGTGTCAGCAAAGACTTTAACCGTGTCATCATCTTCACTATCAATCAAGATACCTTCTTCGGTATCAGATTCGTCATCAAGTTTGTAAACGAGGTAGCGGAAGTTACCAAATGTTTGAACACGTGAAGAGAATGGTTTTTGTGTAGATAGATCATTGATGTCATCCATTTGAGCTTCTGCAGTCAATGAGGTATACACATGGTTTCTTAAACTTGCATTGAGCTTGTTTAAGTCATCATAAGTGAATGTTGATGTGTAAGCAGAACCTGCTTTCGCAACGATGGTGCCATCGATTGCAATTTCAACTTGGTTAGCAGGATTTAAGATGTTATAGATATTGACAAATTCTTCTTTAACCTGTGCTGCGGTTAAAGCTTCATCAGGCATACCACTTTCGCGTGTTGTACTAATGACATAACGCTTGTAGTAGTTTTCATAATCAGCGACGGATAATTGAGAACGATCTTCACGGTCAACACCGAGTTTAGAAAGAAGACCTAAATCACTCAAAATAGAGACGACATGACCATAACCTGTGGGGGTTTCATTGTTTAAATCAACATAACCAGGATTTCCTGAGGTGATTCTGATATCAGGAATTTTATACCATAAACCCTTAGAGTCGGATTTGATACTTGCTTGATATAAAGCTGAGTTTGCTTCATTTAGGTTAATGAAACGAATAACAAGTGCATCAACATCATAACGGCCTTGGAGGTTTGTTGTGTAGTAGTTCACGACGTTTGCTTCGGTAATATAGCTGGGATCATCTTCGTCAAGAACTTCTTCTTCCAATAAACCTAACGCGTAATGGCGTTGTGTAGCTCTTAAGATGTAACGATCTAAGAGAAGAGGAATAGATGCATAATCTTCATACTTGCTTGCTAATCCTTGAATACTTGCTTTCACTGCTGCGATATCAACGCTGTTATCCAAAAGATATAAGGAGTCCACGAATTGTTCAATGTTGCGAACAAAACGATCTGGATTATCTGTGAATAAGGTTTCGAGAGCTTCGAGATCGGATGTACCATGAATGGCGCTGTTGATGGTTTCATCAAGGTACTTGTTTAAGTCTTCATCACCCGCGAGAATTAATGTACGGACGTCTGCGACTTGATCAGCGAAGAGGGTTTCATCTACCATGGTTGCTAAAACTGAGGCACCCTGCATACGCAATTGATCGTATAATTCTTTTTCCGTTACGGTGATATCACCAATCGTCAGATAGGGGTCGTCAGAGATGCTACCGTAAGGAGTTTTCTCACCACTTTTACATGCGGCTAACGTAAGTAAACCTGCAAAAATTAGCACAAAAATTGCAAGTTTTCTTAGTGTTTTTGTTTGATTCATTGTGTTCACTCCTTCAATGTATTTCATACAAGCAAGTATAATATAGCATTTTTTAGGGCCTTATGCAACCACTTTCATTTTATTCGTAAATCTCACACATTTTTATGTTAAGATAAAAGAAGGTGAAGTTAAATGGAAATTTTCGTGCTTGCCAGCGGTTCAAAAGGGAACATGACCTACTTAAAAGTAGGTGATGTGAAACTCTTCATCGACGCTGGTATTTCTTATCAAAAAATACGGTCAAAGATGACCGACTATCAAGAGAACCTTTTTGATGTTAAAACACTCCTGATTACCCATGAACACCATGACCATATCATGGGGCTTAAAATGCTATTAAAGAATGGTGCAATCGAAGATGTTTACCTAACGAAAGGGACACTGAGTAGTTTACCTGTTGATGTCGTTTCAATGTTTCATCAAACACATATCATTGAAGCTGATCAACCGTTTAAGATTGGTCAGGTTCACATCACACCTTTTATGCTATCTCATGATGCTGAAGAACCTGTTGGATTTGTGGTACGTGATCATGAGCATAAATTAGTTTTATTGACAGATACCGGTTATGTTGATCAGTCTTATCATGAACTATTGACGAATGCAGATATCTACATTTTAGAAGCCAACCACAACCCGTTTACGCTTTTTCAGTCAGCACGACCCTTCTTATTAAAGAAACGTATTGTGGGTGAAAAAGGACACTTATCCAATGAAGATGCAGCAACCCTGATGAATCGACTCATTCAAGGTCGAACAAGTATTTGGGTGGTTGCTCATATTTCTGAAGATTGTAACTCCATCGATGATATTGATGAAGCCATCGTTAAAGCATTTGATGATCCCACCAAAGTCGAAGTCTTTTATGCATCACAAGAAGGATTGCCGGTGATCGTGATATGATCAAGATCTTATGTGTGGGTAAAATGAATCAAAAGGGTTTACAGGATAGCATTCAATACTATATCAAACAATGTCCGATTGACGTTGAAATCATTGAAGTATTCGATGAAGCAACCGAACAAGGAAAAATCGTTGAAGGTCAGCGATTATTATCAAAGATCAAAGAGAGCGATGTTGTTGTTGCTTTAGCCATCTTAGGAAAACCGATGACCAGTGAAGCATTCGCATCCTTCCTCGATGAAAAGATGACCTATCATCAAGGAGATATCGTCTTTGTCATTGGTGGATCGTATGGATTATCAGAAGATGTGATGAAGCGCGCTAACGTGAAATTATCATTTTCTACCATGACATTCCCTCATCAACTCATGCGACTCATATTAGTTGAACAGATCTATCGTGGACTCATGATTTTAAAACATCACCCTTATCACAAGTGAGGATTTTATGAAATATATCTTTTGGGATTTTAATGGAACGGTCTTAGATGATGCAAGACTATGTTACGACATTTTATCTGAAATGCTTATCGAAGAAGAAAGACCTTCAGTCACATTTGAAGATTACTTGATGATTTTTACCTTTCCTGTTCAAGCGTATTATGAAAAAGTTTATGATCTGAAGAAAACGCCTTTTACCGTTTTAGCTCATCGTTTTATTGATCGTTATCAACCGCGTAGTTTAGATCTTAAGCTTCATGAAGGCGTGATTGAAACCATTCATACCCTGGAAAAGATGGGTATCCGCAACGTCTTACTTTCAGCATCAAAGATGGATAACTTAACCGAACAGCTCAAACATTATGGTATCGATCATCTCTTTGATCATATTTTAGGAACATCAGATATCTACGCAACTTCCAAACTGGATGTCGGATTAAACTTCATCAAGACACATCAGATCAATCCCACAGACGTCATCATGGTTGGTGATACACTCCATGATGCTGAAGTCGCTGAAGCGATGGGGGTACGCATTATCCTTTTCACGAAAGGGCATCAACATCCCTCTCGCTTTGAAAAGTATGAAATGATTGACCAAATCAAGGATTTACTTGGTAAAATAGAAGTAACGAAAGATTAAGGAGACGATTATGAGTAAAGTAGCGATTCTTGCATGTAGTAATGCTGGGCTTGATTATTTGGATTATCCCAAAGATATTCGTATTTTACGTTCTGTCATTCATTTTGGTGCGGATGAATCATATGACGATTTCGTACAAATGGATGCGAAAACATTTTATGAACGGATTCAAAAAGACCCCAATGATATTCCACGCACCTCTTATGTCTCACCAGGCACCATGATCAATTACTTTGAAGAACTTGAAAAGGAAGGTTACGATGAAGCTTTAGTCATTACGATTTCATCAAAACTTTCAGGTCTTTATGAAGCCGTCAAGCGGATTGCATCTGAAGTTAAGATTAAAGTGACCGCATTCGATTCACTCACGTTAGCGTATGCAGAAGCTTATATGGCACTTGAAGCACACCGCCTCGCAAAAGAAGGTAAGTCTGTTGCTGAAATTTTACCGTATCTTGAAAAGATTCGTGATAACGATAAGATCTTCTTTGCTGTCGATACGCTTCTCTACTTAGTGAAAAATGGTCGTTTATCGAAACTATCAGGCACACTAGGAACCATGTTACAACTTAAACCACTTCTTCAGTTAGGTGACGATGGAAAAGTGGAATCAATTGAAAAAATTAGAACCACGCATAAGGCTCATCAACGTGTTCTCGAGAAGTATATTGAAGAAACACAAGGTCTCAATGTCCTAACCTATATTTCACATGCGCATGCCGATGAATATGTCGATTGGTTCAAGACTGAGATTAAAAAAGCATTCCCGGAACGTGAAGTTGTTGTCGCTTACCTCACACCTGTTGTTGGTGCACACACCGGTCCTAAGGGTATTGGTATTGGTTATATCAAGTTATGAATTGACACCCCCAACGGGGTGTTTTGTTTACCATGAAAGATATTTGTTCAATACAGAGTGTTATAATGAGTATATAGGAGGTTTTTGAGATGAAAAAATTCTTTCAAGACTTTAAAAAATTCATTACAAAAGGTAATGTCTTAGATTTAGCGGTTGCTGTGATCATTGGTGGTGCATTTGGTAAGATTATCTCCAGTTTAGTCAATCATATCTTGATGCCTGTGATCAGTTTGATTATTGGTGGAACGAACTTTGAAGATATCAAAACTGTATTGGTTGAAGCAGATCCACTCAACAATGTGACAGAAAGTGCGATTTATTGGGGATTATTTATTCAAAATATTGTTGACTTCTTGATCATTGCACTGGTGATTTTCATCATCATTCGTTCCTTTGCAAGAGTCAGTGAACTTGCGGATAAAGCAAGAATGAAACTTCACGAAGAAGAATTAGCTGCAAAAGCAGAAGCAGAAAGAATCGCGAAAGAAGAAGCAGCAAAACAACCCAAACAACCGACCGTTGAAGAACTACTCATTGATATTAAAAAGATATTAGAAAAGAAGAACGTATAAATCAATAGGACTGTCCAATCGGGCAGTCCTATCATTTTATTTAAAATAAAATATTTTCAAGGATTTGGCTTTAAGAATTTATTGCCTTTAAAATCTTTCATTCAACTAAGAGAACTCTATATTGATAACACATCAAAGTTAGTATCAATCGAAGGTATCGAAAATCTCACTAGTTTAAATCTCGTTTCATTAGACTATTGTACCAAGCTAAAAGAGATCGAATCTATCTCGTCATTATCTAAAACTTTGAAAGCTCTACGTGTAATGGAATGCAATAAAGTCATGAATTTCGATTTTTTAAATGATCTTAAGGAATTGAAAAATGTATTTATTGTAAACTCGCATTCAATAGCACCTATAAAATTACCAAATTTGGATTTCGTGAACTCAGCTAAAATAGATGAATATATATGTAACTTTAAAATAGAGGACGCGAATTTAAAACCACTATTAAAATCAAAGCATGCAGAAGTCTTCAAATTCTACTCAAATTATAATTTGATAGATAAAGATCTGCCATAAAAGTATGTAGCATATCATGACTCTAATTACACAGGCAAGAGAGTGTTATTGTCAGATCTAGAACTTGGAAAAGATGATCCTAATATAATATGGACGAAGTAGTAATTTATTACAGAGCTAAACACAAAATTCTTGACACTACCTCCAATTTAAGTACTCTAGAAAAATCAGAATACTATTATTATGATAGTATATGGAAAGATCAAATATATTATATATATGTGTCGATCATCCGACCGATCCTCAGCTAGACTATACACTCACTTATAGTTTCGATGATTCTGGTAATGTTGTATCCATGGATGATTCAAGAGGTACAGCGAATGATAGAAGTTTTGAATGGGAAGGACGAAGTTTAGTTTCACAGACGATTGGTTCCGATTCTTATAGTTATACATACAATCAACATGGAATAAGAGATTCAAAAACGATCAATAGTACAACAACCAATTATTATCTTGATGGCGCTTTGGTTCTTTATGAAACCGATGGAACCAATCAAATCTATTATACTTATGATGTGGATGGATCTTTGATCAGCATGAGATATAATGGGACAGAGTATTTTTATATGTTTGATGTCTTCGGCAATGTTTCATATCTGATTGATTCATCGGGATACATCGTGGTAGAATACAGATATGATTCCTATGTAAATATCACATATCAAACATCCTCGGCATTAGCGGATGCCAACCCGTATCGATACAGAAGCTACCGATATGATCAAGAAAGTGGATTATATTACCTGCAATCCAGATACTATAATCCCGAAACAGGAAGATTTATCAATGCTGATGGCATGCTCAAGGCAAGTAATACGGTTCTAGGTCACAATATGTTTGCATATACTGAGAATAATCCAGTGATGAATACTGATGCTAATGGTTATTGTGCTTTTGCATCTCAAAGTGACCCAGAAACTTTTTTAGATATTAAAAATTGCAGCGGTTCTGATTATACAGGACGAATAAAGTTGTTTTTTGGTTTATATGAAACTGATTATTTCAATTCAATTAATGAAGCTGTAATAAATTGGGGACATCGTAATGGTAAACTGACATCTTTAGATCATATGGAAAGAGGAGCTATTATTTTATCAAGGGTTATCTATGGACGAACCAGATATTATGTTAGCGTAACATTTACAGGTGATAATGACGATAATGTTATTGGGTTTATTATTGGATATTCTCTAACATTTTACTCAAGCAATGTCGTGGGATTTATTCATTCGCATACAGCATATCCTCATTCAGATGGTACATGGAATAAAAATGATTACGGACCATCAGATGCTGATCTCTTCTTGTTTAATCTCCCAGGTATTAAAAGACAATTCATTGTTAATGAATTAAACCAATTATATGAGTTCGACAAAGAAGGAGATATAACTTATGTTTACAAGTAAAAATTTTAAATTCTTGACAATAACTCTTCTATTACTTTTATTTGTCAGTATTTTGTATGCATGTGATTCAAGAAAAGAATTGAGTGAAGATGCAGAAATTGAATTAATTGAAAAAGCTAAAAATGTGATTCTGGATGAAACAAGCTGGAACGATAATATTCTATTGCTTTCTCAAAATGGCGTACTCATACTTCATGATGACATTAGTGAAGATTATTTAAATGCAACTCTTGAGAATGAATTGAATCAGTTTCAAATCCTGTTAACTCAAATATTCAGTAATGATACTTCTTTGATATTGAATGGTGGATTTTATGTTAATAACTCATTTTATCTACTATCGGTTCTTATTAATATTTATTCAATTGAAATTATAGAGCTGAATATTAGATTTTTCTCTGATATTAATATAATCATTGAACCAGTATATAAAGATGATACTGAGATTCAAATCATAGGTGTGATATTTAATGTGGACTTGAATTTACTACATAGTAACAAATATGGTTCAGAATATAATGACTAATGTTTTTATTAAAAAATGGCTTTAATGCCTTCAGGTGGACATGTTAAGTGAGAATTTCTAAAATGAAATTTCAATTAATATCTTGTCAAGAGCATGCTGCAACTTCATGTCGATTGTGCTAAGAGTTGTAAACTTCTAGTTCAATAACAGTAAACACAGTATAACTCCTGAGTGAAGCATGCCATATTTTTAGTGAAAATCACGATAAACACCATGATGACAACACAGCAGGGGCGAGGGGATTTGAACTCGATAATTATGGATTTTCATCTCAAAATATGTTCCCACAAAGGAAAAAGTCTAGAATGGGGGAACATAAAAAGGCTAAAAAATATGTTTCCGACGTACACGAAACGACATATTCTCGAGCAATCAGATATACTCCACGCACGTGGAGACGGTGGTATTGATGTCAAGGGTAGATAAGTAAGTGTATAGAAAAGCCTTGAAATAAAGGCTTTTCGAGATTTTAGAGAAAAAATCTGATGTGTGAGAATCGTGAAAATATCTGTTCGTGAAAACAAGTCCAAAGGCATGATTTTGAACGTGACTGAGCGATTTAGATAACATGGGTTTGCGTGTGGTAAGTTAAGATGTTTTGGGTTTTTAGGGCTTGCTGAGTGGTCGATTTAGATGTTTTTTGGATTTTCCGAAGTTGAGTGTTCAGGATAGATGCCATAAAGGAAATGTTTGACAATGCAAGGGTTAGCATATAGCATCTGGGAAGGAGTCATGTTATGTCAATTAGCGAAATAGGCTGCTGTGGCGCTTATTGCCGTACTTGTTCCGCATTTATAAACCAGGCATGTAAAGGCTGTAAAGTTGGTTATGAAAGCGGAACCAGAGATATTTTAAAGGCAAAATGCAAGATGAAAGTTTGCTGTATTTCTAAAAAACTACAATCATGTGCTGATTGCAGTGAATATTGCACTTGCAGTGTACTCAATGATTTTTATAACAAAAACGGCTACAAATATCAAAAATACAGACAAGCTACCGATTACATCAGAACTTATGGATATGATGCATTTCTTGCAGTAGCAGACAAGTGGAAGAATGCATATGGGAAATATGAATGATGCGCCATCCTTTCCTGTAATATCTTGTTTGAATTATTATATGGTCGGATATTGCTAGTTTCTCGAACATATATGCCGATTTTGATGGAATAGAAGAAAGGAGGCTGATGGAGTAAATGGAATATCAAAAGCTGCTGAATATAAGCAATGACTGGCTGAAATACGCGGTCCGTCTTAACCTGTGCCACGAACCAAAGGATAATCTTGTTAACATCAGAAATGCGGCGTTGGCAGATACCCGTATAAAGAGATACCTTACAGATATTGCAAACTTCCATAGCGCTCTAGTGACAAATCATAAGAATCCCGATTTGCCAATACAAAAATTGCTGTTTCTGATTGACCTCGGATTTGATACGGAAGTCCCGGAAATCGAAGCAGCCGTCAATGAGATTCTTAAGCATAAGGATGAGCACGGCATTTATCAGTCTATGACCAATGTGCCAAAGCATTTTGGCGGTACTGGTGAAGATGTATTTAGCTGGTGTCTGTGCGATGCGCCCTTGCTTTTGCTCGCCTTGTTAAAGGCGGGTATGGATTATGGTAAATACATCAAACCCGGTGTTGATCATCTGGTTTCCTTATGTCGTAATAACGGATTCCCTTGTTCCGTGTCACCTGAACTGGGCAAGTTTCGTGGCCCTGGGAAAAAGGACGACTGTTGTCCATATGCGACATTGATTATGGCTGATTTGCTGTCGTATATCCCGGAATATCACGGTTCCCAGGTTGCCACTTCCTCTGTGAAAGCGTTGCTGAACCTATGGGAAAACAGCCTTAATCAGCATCCTTATATGTTCTATATGGGGACGGACTTCCGTAAGATGAAAGCACCTTCGTGCTGGTATGATATTATCAGCGTAGCCGGAGTTCTGAGTAAATACGAATTTGCGCGGGATGACCGGCATTTTCTTGAAATGATTGAGCATATAAAAGGCAAACAAGATAAGGATGGTTTTCTCACCCCTGAGTCAGTATACCAGAAATTAAAAGACTGGGATTTTGGCCAGAAAAAAGTGCCATCGCCTTATTTGACATACCTTTGCTATCTGATTTTTGAGCGATTGAAATAATGGACATATAACAAGGCACCCTACGTCAAAATTTCGTAGAGTGCCTTACTTACTCTTTTACTCTTATGCTTCCACATCCACTGTTACACCGGACTTGAATTCTACAGTGAATTTGTCCTCGTAAACGGTGACTTTTTCAATCAACCGCTGGATAAGTTGCTCATCGTATTCGGCGAGGGCGGTGGATTGCTTTTTTAGGAATGTGCTCATGTCGGAAATCCATTTTTCAGCTCATCCCGTCTGTAGCTCATGAATCCGTCGGTTACGCTTTCCTTTTTGAACTGTACTTTGTGGATTTTCGGGTCTTCCCAGTCTCTGTTTGAATAACGTTGCTGCGGGAAACCTTCTCGATTTGTACGGCTTCAAACATTTCTCTGCTGATAATAGCCGGATGATGATTATAAACGCAATAACCATCTCTGTCGCTTTGAGTTTTCTCAGGGTCAAGAATTGTAGAGTCTCCGGTATATTTATTATTATTTAGAATCATCTCGATGGACTGTTTGCACCATAGTATTTTATTTGTCGGAGAGTTGATTCCATTTTCAAGTAACAACCTACGCAGACCTAAAATACTGTATCCTGCCAGATAGCTTTCAAAAATCAACCGAACTGCAGATGCTTCTGGCTCTTTGATGACCAGATTGCCGTCTTTGTCATGGTCGTAGCCAAAGCACTTTTTAGAGTAAAGCTTTGAATTGATACCATTTTCTTGTACTTTACGTTCTTTGTAGTTCTTGTATCATTTATTGATTCATGAGTCTATATTGGATAGGAGAATAACCACCTAAAGTAAGTTTGATTCTTTCATGATTATACCAATAGATATACTCATCAATGGTTCGAATTAAGTCAGCTAATGATTTAAACTTTTGTAAATAGATAGTTTCACATTTAAGTGTTCCAAAAAAAGCTTTCAACCACTGCATTATCATAAGCATTACCCTTTGCACTCATAGATTGAGTAAATGATGATTTCTTAAGGTAATTACGATATTTAGGGGATTGATAGAGGATGCCTTGATCAGAGTGTATGAGAAGCTTTGATAAGTCTTCATTTGGATTGATTGCTTTCTTAAGAGTTTTTAGAATCAAGTCTTGATTTTGACTCCTAGAGATTTGGTATGCTTTGACTTCGCCATTATAGAGGTCTTGTATGACAGATAGATATAATCGTTTTCGATTAAATCTAAATTCTGATACATCTGTGACCCATGCGATATTAGGATCACCTTTCTTAAAGTCTCTTTTGAGGGCTCTTTAAAAAATTAGAGGGTAAATCATCAAATGACCTTTAAAAAATTGTAGGGTCATTCATTGGTTTCCAAAATTAGAGGGTAGTAAAAAGCACTGAACTCAACCTTGAGGTTTCAGTGCTTTT
>Ga0208462_1001407_pt1 | contig 16362 bp, 18 predicted proteins | sample AD_SCU001_MetaG_FD_184452 | JGI IMG/M metagenome (GOLD analysis project Ga0208462, IMG submission 184452) | Active sludge microbial communities of municipal wastewater-treating anaerobic digesters from China - AD_SCU001_MetaG (SPAdes) (version 2) | ecosystem: Engineered > Bioreactor > Anaerobic...
GGCTATGGATAACGCCAGTTCCCGAAGATGATAACATCTTAAGGAACGATAAACTTTTAATCGTGCAGACGTATCAAATGCACCTTAAACAAATCAATTTTTTGTCTTGACTATGGGGAGGGGCTCAGTCTTTTCAAAGACAAAAGGTATTCGGTCACGGATTCATTATTTTATGATAACCAGCGTTTCATTCTTCTTAAAGTGATGATTATTTTTCCTTATTATCAATAAGAGTTGCATTTACTGTTGTTTTCCGGAACGGCATTGTAATAGAATATTACAAAAGTGATCCTGTTTTAGAATACTGGAACTTCTATCGAACGGAGTTATAATGTTTTATCTTCGCTTGCTACTTATGCTCATTGCAGTATGCGCATCAATGACGACATTTGCGTTTTGCAATGATTCAAAAGATTTCCATGAATCTTCCTCCCAGGTGTGGAAAGTCGGCCAGCGGCGCTGGACGATTCAAGAAGAGTATAATTATGGTAAGTGGTTGGAAGCAAATATTACGGAAGAATTTCTTATTAGCCATGAAATTCGGGTAGATTGCGCCGATGTACCCTATGCAATCCGCTGGATTTATGCACGCATCCACCATCTGCCGGCGGCTGCCAGGACAGTTAACAATCGGTTGATTGGACACTGGTCAAAAGACTGGGCCCGTTTCCCGACCAATAAGGCGTGGGACAAAGATCGACGCTTCCGGGCGGCGTTAATGGCCATGCTGTCGTCAACATCGACTAGAAGCCTTCCTTCTGATACATATCCCATCCGTATCGCAACAGACTCCGTGACGCCTGGCACTGTTTTTCTGCTCGCTGAAGACCATGCGGGCATCGTGAGCCATATTGTCATGGATGGAAGTACGACCCATCCAATCCAGACCTTTGAAGCCGGCTCGCCTGCAAGGCTCCAGAGACTAAAGCTCAGGAATTTCATATCACCTAATCCGGGTGATGACCACATTTCCGGTTTGCTAAAGTTTCGGTGGCCGATAAAGACAGGAAACCAGTGGCATTATCTCCCCGTTAAGGAGCATCCCTTTTATTCCGAGGAACAGTATTCATCAGCTTTCACTGAAGGATATGCAGACTATCTCGAAGCGGTGGCAAAACGCATCGACCCGAAAGTTTATGACCCCAATGAAAAGACAGAAAAAATAATAAATACCCTCACCCGTCGGTTAAATGAAAGAATACCTGTCGTTCTCGAAGGTAATAAAAAATGTCAGGAAATTCAATGTCCGGAAGGTTCACGCTTTTGGGAAATTTACAGCACGCCCGTTCGGGATGAATTTATCGGTGTCATGCGTGACTATCTCGAAGAAATCATCAGGAAGAATCATTTGGACCGAAATACTATTCTCGATAAAATGGCAAAGATTCGCCTGCAAATATCTCCCGACCGATTTGTTACTTTGCAATATGTGTTTCAGAATCTCCAATGGCTCTCTTCAGACCCCGAAGCCACCATTGAGGCCCGCTGGGGGCTGGACAAATGCAGTATAATAGCCATTCATCTGAAGAGTGCGCTGGAATCCATTTCTTTTATTCAACAGAAATACGGCGAGACTGATCCCCGTTTTGCTGAACAATCCATCTGGAAACAACAGAAAATCGTGGACGAAATGACCAGTGAAAGCAGGAAAAACAATTGCACAACGACTACTCATTAATGATTGAACGCCATGAAAAATATGTTGCCCCTTAAAAGGCCGGGGCGACTTTTGGCAAGGGTAATGTTATTAGGCCGGTAAGTGGGAATTTTTTAAACTTGCTATTGATAAGATATATTTCCTGTTGTTTTCCGGAGCAGACTGTAATACAGGGCAATCGGTTGGCTGTTTCAGCCTGTTCGCTTAATTCTATAAAAACGGATGTAACAATGTTTTCTTTTCGATTGATAGCTCTATTCATTGTAGCATACGCATCAACGACTGCGTTTGCGTTTTGTAATGATTTCCATGAGCCTGACTCTCAGGTGTGGAAAGTCGGTCAGCGGCGCTGGACAATCCAAGAAGAGTATAACTATAGTAAATGGGTGGAAACGAATATTACCGAAGATTTTTTTATTCGCCATAAAATTCGCGTGGACTGCGCTGACGTACCCTATGCATCCCGGTGGATTTATGCACGCATCAACCATCTGCCGGCGGCCGCCAGGACAGTTAGCAATCGATTGATCGGACACTGGTCAAAAGACTGGAGCCGTTTCCCGACCAATACAACATGGGAAAATGACAAGCGTTTTCGGGCGGCGTTAATGGCTGTGCTGTCGTCAACATCGACGCGAACCCTGCCCTTTGATACCTACCCCATACACATTGCTGCAGATTCCGTGACAGCCGGAACCACCATCCTTCTCACTGGCCATGCGGGCATGGTCAGCCATGTCGTCATGGATGGAAGTACGGCCCATCCCGTTCAGACAGTTGAAGCCAACATGCCTACCAGGATCCAGAGACTGCAGCTCAGAAATTTCGCCTTCCCTGACCCCTGCGGTGATCGCGTTTCCGGTTTTTTGAAATTCCGGTGGCCGATCAAGACAGGCGATCAGTGGCATTATCTACCTGTAAAGGAATATCCTTTCTATTCCATGGAACAGTACTCATCAACTTTTAACAACGGATATGCAGATTATTTCGAAGCAATAGCAAAGCGGATTGACCCGAAAGTCCATGCCCCCAATGAAAAAACAGAAAAAATAATAAATACGATCACTTGCCGGTTAAATGAAAGAATACCTGTCGTTCTCGAAGGTAATAAAAAATGTCAGGAAATTCAATGTGCGGAAGGTTCAAGCTTTTGGGAAAATTACAGTACGCTCTGCCGGGATGAATTTATCGGTGTCATGTTCAACCACCTGGAAGAAATCATCAGGAAGAATCATTTGGACCGAAATGCCATTCTTGATAAAATGTCAAAGATTCGCCTGCAAATTTCTCCCGATCGGTTTGTTACTTTGCAACATGTATTTCAGAATTCCAAATGGCTGTCTTCAGACCCCGAAGCCACTATTGAGGCCCGTTGGGGACTTGACAAATGCAGTCTGATAGCCATCCATCTAAAGAGTGCGCTGGAATCCATTTCTTTTATTCAACAGAAATACGGCAAAACTGATCCCCATGTTGCGGAGCGTTACATTTGGTCACAGCAGAAGATCGTGGACGAGATGACCAGTGAAAGCCGGAAAAACAACTGCACGATAAGTTTGCATCAATATTCCCGACTGGAAAGTATGTTGCGATAAGACGTCAAAACCGTTATTTTTTTATACCTTTTGAGATTTCCTTCTTATGCCTGGCTGCTGGAAGCAGTAGCGTTTCTTGAAACAGGTAAAAACGGATGAGCCATTCTTCTACTACCCGGTTTCAAACAGTCTTTTCAGGGTCCTATCAAACGCGTCTTTTGTAATTTTTCCCTTGGCATAGCGTTTCTTTAGAATGTCAAAAGGAGTTTCTTTCAAGTTTCCCATTCTTGCCTTTGATTTGGTGTTCTGAATCACCAGGTAGATCAGAATATTACATCGGCAATCAATAATCGGGTAAAGAAAAAAAAGCAGAGCTATTTGATTAAGAGCAATGCTGCAAGTATTACCGGAAATGGATTTTTATAAGCATTCGGTATGTGCTTCAATAAATATTACGTTTTCTGAAAACGCCTCTCTTAACTAGCTTCATATGAAACTATAAACTATCAGTCATCCTTGGCCCTCTGAAAGAATATTGGCGCACCTTGTCTATAATTTGATCATCTGCCATTTCATCTGCATCCTCGAAGCCGACTATTCGCTGGGCCAGATTATTTTTTCTGAGATGGTTTTTTAGTTCGTATTTGGCTTCGCCTGCACCGAAAATAAAAATTTCCCCTGCAGTCCAGATATTGTCAATAATTCCATCATAGTAAGGATCCAGTGCTTTTTTAATCTTTCTATGGGCTGCAGTTTGATCTTGCTTTGCTCCTGAATCACCGGACGCAGTCTTGACGGAATAAATTTCATCTTTGAGAGCTGATTTAACCTTTGTTATTTCTGCGCCCATGTTTGTTATCGATACTATCACCGCCTGCCGCTTGTCCAACCATAAACCTATTTTAGTTGCCATTGCTTTCCCCTTTGTCTGTCCACTTAACTTTGTTTAATGAAAACGGATAAAACTTCACAGTTTACATCTAGCAACACAAATTCAATCCGTAATACTGATGCAAGAGAATATTTGCTCTTATATAGTAGACAAGCAGTTAGTGTACCATTTTGTATTACAATTATTTTTCAGTCTTGTTGATAATGTAAGGTATTGATATTCTGAGATAATGTATGTATTGTCTCGAGATTGGTATTGAAAGAAGATAAGCGATTCGCCATGATTGTATTACATTGTAAAACAATCCGGCGGTTCTAATAAGCAATTAGAGAATATTTTAAGCTAATATATTGATATTATAATATTTTGCACACATTTCCTCTTGTAAATAATTCCGACATCGAGATGATGCTGAAACAAGTTCACGGAGAATACAATAAAATATTATTTACCTTTCTAAATGGTGGGATTAAACAGTGTTTTTAAAGACGCAAGGTATGCAGTTACAAACTCATCATTTTCCGGAGGCGCCCAGGGCGCTCTTTCCTCCGGGGCCAGGGGAATAAATGGACCGGCTTTAGCTTCAAAAAATACAGTTCCTTCTTCCAACGATACACACGTATGAAAAATTTCATGGGGAATGTTGACCATCATAATGCCGCCGGTTGGCTCAAGAAGAACATTCTCTTTTATGTTTCCGTCGACATCGAAGATGATTATGCCTATCCTGCCTCTTATGACAACCAGCGTCTCATCCTTGCTGTTGTTTAAATGCCTGTGCGGCTGTATATACGAATCCGGCTCCATTGCATTAAGAAGACGGTGACAGATATCCTGATCGGAAAAATGAAAATTGTAATTTTTGCGTAACCGCGGTGAGAGCTTTGCCTCTGTCGACAACCGGTCAAGTATCTGCCGGGAAATAAATTCCGGTTTAATCAGGTTTTTCTCATTTAAGACGCTCATATTTCCTGTTATTCTCCTGATGTCATCTATGTTATTGATGAAAAGTTTTCATCATGTAGAATATTTCTTCAATTTCAGCAACTAAAGAGTAAAATACTTTACAGATGGATTCCTGTTTGTCCTCCAAAGTGGAAAATTCAGTAATATCAGGCGGCTCAAACAAATATTTTTGCCTGTTTTCCGGAAAAATGGTAAGTGAAAACATTAGTTTATTCGCGGAGCGCATTGTGAAAAGATCAATCAAAAAAATAGACAGTGAATTTCGACAATATTGGAAGCATTACGTCATGCAGAGCATACTGGCCACCCTGGCTGTTTTTATAGTTCTCTATTTCCTGAGTTTGCAGCATGCGGTAATAATTGCCTCGATCGGCGCTACAGCTTTTATCGTCTTCGCTATGCCGGACAGTATCACCGCCCAAGCAAGAAATGTAATAGGAGGTCAACTGGTTGGTCTCTTCTGCGGTTTTTTGTGCTCCCTGATACCGCAGCCTGCTGTAATATATTCTATTCTTGTCTACTCGCTTGCCGTAGGAATTACTATATTCGCTATGGTGGTAATAGATATGGAGCATCCGCCTGCTTCCGGCACTGCTCTCGGCGTCGCCATGACGGGCATATCCTTGGATGTGTTTATCGCGGTCAGCATCAGTATCATCATGCTTTCCGTGATTCATAAATTTTTTAAGCCATACATCAGAGATTTGACCTGATGCTTTAATTATTTGTAAATATTCAGCGTTTGTTATATTATTTTCAATAATCCGGAGAGCGCTGATATGTGTGGTAGATTTTTTCTGATCACTGACCTGACAAAGATCGCAGAAGAATTTGGCGCCGGGAGGATTCTCGCCGATTTCAAACCCGACCGCAATGTTGCTCCGGGACAATACATTCCTGTTCTGATTAATCAAAATGGACAAAACATTCTGACTTCCCTGCGCTGGGGATTGATTCCTTCCTGGGCTAAAGACGCTTCCGTCGGTAATAAAATGATTAATGCACGGGCGGAAACAGTTGCGGCAAAACCAAGCTTTAAGAATGCCTTCCAAAAAAGGCGCTGCCTCATTCCCGTTGATGGCTTTTATGAGTGGCAGAAATCGGGAAAGGGAAAAGAACCCTTCAGCATCTCCTTAAGGTCGGAAAAACCTTTCGGTCTGGCGGGACTTTACGAGCGCTGGCTGCCACCGGACAAAAAAACGATCCAGACATGCACGATCATCACAACGGAAGCTAATGAGCTGATAAAATCCATACACGACAGAATGCCGGTTATTATAGAGCGCAAGTTCTATAATTTCTGGACGAATCCGGACAATCATGACCAGGCGGGCCTGCTGGCTTTATTGAAGCCTTATCCAGCCGGGGAAATGATCGCGTCTCCGGCCGATCCGTTTATATTAAATAAACAGCAGAGGGGAAAATAGATTTATGGCCCGACCGTTTGACCGGATAATCGACTTTATTTACCGCAAGGCGACGAGGCGGGAAAAACACCACGGCCGTTTGACTTTTTTGTGGGGATTATTCTTTTTTAGCGCGGTGCTGTCAACCATCGGTTTGGCCATCCTCACCGACAAAATACTGAATATAAATACATGGCCGCCCAAATCCGTAAATCTTATCTGCGCCGCACCGCTGCTGATTGCCGGAATCTGGCTCTGGCTGTGGTCTGTATTGATATTCTTTAAATCCAGAGGCACGCCGGTCCCCGTCAGTCCGCCGCCAAAGTTAATAAGCACCGGTCCTTACGCACGCTTACGAAATCCCATGCTCACCGGTGTTTTTCTGATGCTGTTCGGCATCGGATTCTTATTGCAGTTGGTTTCGCTGATTGTTTTGTATACGCCGCTTTTTATCCTGATTGCATCTCTGGAATTTAAACTGATCGAAGAGCCGGAGTTGGAAAAGCGTTTTGGCAGCGCCTACGTGGAATACAGAAAGAGAGTGCCCATGTTCATTCCGCGTTTTGGCCGCGGCGGACATTGATGGGTAAAAGGAGGATAATTATCCGCAGACCCGCGTCCGTCAATCTTGATGGACATGTTTTACAGGGAGGAGTAGACTGACAATGAAAAAAAGCATTTACTTGTTGATAGTCGCATCAGCGTTCATTTTTGTTTTCGGTTTAAATCAACAGGCTTGCACAGCAACGAAAGGAGGAAAAACCATGAAAATCACCAGTTCCGCATTTAGCGAGGGCGGCGGCATTCCGTCCAAATACACCTGCGACGGGCAGGATATCTCTCCGCCTCTGGAATGGAAGGATGCCCCCGGACAGACAAAAAGTTTTGCACTGATCAGCGACGACCCTGATGCGCCGGGGGGAACATGGGTGCACTGGGTTGCCTTCAACATTCCGCCGACTGTTACCAAGCTGGAGGAAAGCATTAAACACGACAGAGAATTTGCCAATGGCATGAAGCAGGGAAGCAACGACTGGCCCAAGATCGGATACGGAGGCCCCTGTCCGCCAAGCGGCACTCACCGATATTATTTTAAGTTATACGCCCTTGATGCAATGCTGGATATTAAACCGGGAGCGACGAAGGAGCAGCTCCTTAAAGCGATGAAAGGACACGTGCTGGCGGAAGCCCGGCTGATGGGCAAATATAAAAGACAGGGAAGATAACTTGTTGAAGAATTTCAAAAACCAGCAAGTTGATTGAATCTTTTTATGAATGAAGAAGTTCTATTAGATCAGCTCATAGATCTGGCGGAGAAACTCGGCATATCGGTTCGTGAAGAAAATATGGAAATGGAGGAATCGTCCAGCGCCGGAGGTCTGTGCCGCGTTGCAAGGAGATACATTCTGATTTTGAACTCCAGGGCGACGCTAAAAGAAAAGAATCAGGTGATGATTAAGGCATTGCAGCAATTTGACTTGACCGAAATTTACCTGAAGCCGGCCATCCGGGAACTGCTGGATGGATATCAGGAACAGACATAAGAAGGAGGATGTTCATGGATGCTGAATTTAAAGATAAATTTTTGCAGAATTGGAATAAATATTTTCCCGGTGCGGAACTGCCGCTGGGATTTTATTATGCCGATTCAGTGGATAAAAAATTCATGGCCCGACCGCCTCAAGGCCATCGCTGCATCATCGGGGATTTGGCTAAAGTACGGAAAGGAGAAACCAGGTGCTTCAACAGCGAAAATATCGGCTGCATCGGCGGCAAACGGTACTGCGGCTTTGAAAGTGCCCTGATGCCCGATTTTGAATATTTTCTTTCCTGCGGCATCCCCGGAAAACTGGAGGGTGAAAGATACAAAAAATCACCGGAAATTGTTAATGAGCTGATGAAATTCCAGCAGCCCTCGCAAGCGCCGGGAGATTACCTTATTTTTAAAAGATGGGATTGCCTGGAAGCGGAAGATAATCCCCTGGTGGTTATTTTCTTCGCTCCTCCTGATGTGCTCTCCGGTCTTTTTACGCTGGCAAATTTTGCGGAAGCGCAGCCCTATGGGGTAATTGCTCCCTTTTGCGCCGGGTGTGCGTCCATTGTTGATTATCCCTTAAGAGAGCTGAAATCATCGGAAAATCGCGCCGTACTGGGAATGTTCGATGTTTCCGCCAGGCCCTTTGTTCCCTCCGCAACATTAACCATTGCCGTTCCCTGGCCAAAATTTGTTTGCATGGTTGATAATATGCAGGAGAGTTTTCTGATAACCAAATCCTGGAATAAAGTAAGATCGAGAATAAAAAAGAGCAGCTATAAAGCAGCTGATGCTGCGGAATAGTCAAACTGTCAGGTTGTTTGCCTTGTCTTTCAGTCGGCAAGCTCTCTTATTTCTTCCATATCAACTTTGCCGGAAAGCAAGGCAACAATTTTATCTTTGGCGTCAACATTAATTCGGAGACAGACGCCGCAGTCCGAGCTGATGTGCTTGGGTACGGGAATGAGCTTGTGCGGTAGTGACTCCTGCTTAAGAATCTTTTCCGCCTTCAAGGCGTAGCTTACCGACTTGAACAGGATTACATAATATGAATGCTGATCGGTCATGGTGTGAACAACCGTCCTGCGCTGCTCATCGCTTCTACAATGTCATACATATTGGAAACAACTCCCACGGCAAGCTTATCCTTGATTTCAAAAAAATTGAGACAGGTGCCGCAGACCAGAATTTGCACGCCTTCGCCTTCTAATTGCTTTAAATCATCGAGGACTTCCGAGCCCTGTATCGTCAATTTAACACCGGTGTTATAGAAGATCATTATATCCGGTTTTTGAGTTTGGACGGCGATCGTATGACAGAATGTTTTAATCAGAACCGTCCCCAATTCATCGTTGCCGCGCCCCATTTTGTCTTCATTGACGACGATGACGAAAGGCCCGGATTTTGTTTCAACTGTTGTGCAGGATGGGGAAGAATCTTCCTGATCTTTATTGAGATCGGTCGGGCGAGTCAATCCAATTTCGTAGATGCCGCCGCTTTTTGCTTCAACAGTGACATCACAGCCAAATTTGCCGCCCAGGCGCTTGACATTTTCCAGTGCTGTTTCGTTGTCAACAATCACTTTAACCTGCTTATTGGATTCCAAAGCCTGCTTGGCCAGAATAACCGGCTGCGGGCAGGAAAGATTTTTAGCGTCAACTATTTTTATTTCCGTCATCTGTTTTTTTCTCCCTGGTGATTTGTTCTAATGCTTTAATTGATTGAATTACCTGCTCCCCGGTATTGAAATAGCTGAAACTGAAGCGCACCGTGCCTGTAGGGTAGGTGCCGATAGTCTTGTGCGCGGCCGGCGCGCATTGCAGACCGGAGCGGGACATGATGTTAAAGCGCTCATCGAGTTTCAGAGCAACCGCGGCCGGATCCATCCCTTCAATATTAAAGGAGACAACCGGAATGCGCCGATCCACCGAGGTTTGTCCATAAAGAGTTATGCCGGGCAAATTACTGATACCCTCGATAAACAATTTTGTCAGATATTCTTCTTTGCTTTTAATTGTACTGACGCCTTTGGACAAAACGAATTCAACACCTGCCTGCAAGCCGGCGATGCCTACTGTATTGAGGGTTCCCGCTTCGTAGCGGTCCGGCATGAAATCCGGCTGTGTCTCCATCTCCGAGCGGCTGCCCGTTCCGCCGACGCAAAGAGGCTCTATGTTTTTTTCCAGTCCGTCGCGAATGTAGAGTCCACCGGTTCCCGAAGGGCCGAGAAGAGATTTATGACCGGTAAAGGCGAGCAGGTCGATATTCATTTCTAATACATCGATAGGATAGCTTCCCGCCGTTTGGGCGGCGTCAACGCATAAAACCAGACCGTAGTGGCGGGCAATAAGGCCTATATCGGCAACAGGCAGTACCGTCCCCGTAACATTGGAAGCGTGGGTGATAAATATCGCTTTTGTATTATTTTTAATGGCACCGGTGATCTGCGCCGGATCAATAAGACCTGTTTTATCGCAGGGAATAACAGTTATCCGGACTCCTCTTTCTTCCATCATCCGCAACGGCCGCATAACCGAATTGTGCTCCATGCCGGAAGTGATTACATGATCGCCGGGTTTTAGCAGGCCGAAAATGGCGATATTCAAGGCCTCTGTTGCATTTTTGGTCAACACTATTTGCAGCGGATCGGAAATATTAAATAACTGGGCCAGTTTTTCTCTTGTGTCAAAAACTATCCGCGCCGCTTCAATGGACAAACGATGTCCGGAACGCCCCGGAGAACCGCCGATATTCTGCAGGTAATTTTGCATGGCGGCAATTGTTTCCGGCGGCTTCGGCCAGGACGTTGCCGCGTTATCAAAATAGATTGTCTCCATAGATTTCAAATCAATTCAAGAAACTTAAAATCCCCGATGCTGCGGGGAAACGCAAGTTTTATTTAACACGTCAATAATTTTTTTCCGGAGTTGCCTTTATCACTCATTGTAAATTTTGTCACGATTAGTGTTGTTTTCTACTTTTTCGGCACGCTTTCCAGAAGGGCTTCCACGCGGGTGCGAATCTGCTCCACGTCGCTTTGCGAATAATCCGTCTCAATTTTTAAAAACGGCATTTTATGCTTATCCGCCACGTGTCCCTTGATCTTATAGGATTCTACATTATAGGAATGACAGGCATGCAATACCACATCAATCACGACATCCGGTTTAAATTTGTCAATCAATTTATCCAGTTCCGTAAGGCGGCGGTTGTTTGGCGTCATACAGGAACAGGGCAGATTCAGATAATGCTGTGCAATTGCGGTATAGGGATCGGATGCATTTTCTTCAATATCTTCCGCATAGGCCTTCATTCCCGTGCAGGAATCCAGGGCAACAATGACGCCGCCCGCCTCTTCGATAATTTTAAAAACTTTTGTCGCATCACCGCCGACGGGGCAGCCGGTCACCAGGACGCGCGGGGATTCGGCCCTGCCATGACAAATGCCTTCCGTGACCCGCTTTTGCAGTTTATCAACACAACTTGTAAGAAGAGGAATCAGGTCTTTTGTTGTTGATGACTGCGCCAGAAACGTCAGATCATAGATTTCCATCCAACTTAACGGCAAGGGTTTGATGGCGGCAAAATCAAAAACCTTATTCATCATTTTATTCTTGATGTTGGTCTCTTTGATTTCCTGCTCCACGGTTTTATCGTCGATTTTGCAGTCAAAGGTCCTCTCCAAAAAATCCTTCAGCCTTTTGATCATGACCGTCCAGTTGTTCAGGGCCTCCTGCTGGTCGGGAAGCTGCGGTAAATCCATCACCCACATGGGTTTAATGCCGGAAATCAATTCAAACATTTTTTTCTTTCCGTCGCAGGTGGTTTCGGCGATTACTGCTTCGGATACTGCAAAAAACGGGCAGACGTCCGTCTGGATAAAGCCGTAGCTGGACTTGATCAGCGGGCAGAGATTGGAAGGCAGCACCGTTTCCGCAGCTTCAATTGTCTTGTTGGCAAAGGCGCACAAGACCGCCGGCACTGCGTTCATCGCCCGGATGACTTCGAGAGGCGCGTAGCCGCAATAGATGCCGACTATATTTTTTCCCTTTTCCCGCTGGGACTGGATATAGTTCAAAGTTCGCTTTGCCGGTTCTCCGGCAAATTCATCATTTATTAACGGTTCAACACCGGGATTCATTTTTTACACCGCCTTTTTTTCTTACTTTCTCCAGCTTATGCGATATCTTATTCGGCGGTATATATCCAATCAATTATAGTTATATATCAAGATGTTATATTCCTTTTATTCATTGGCGGAAGCCGGTTATTAATGGTACTTAAGCGCCGTTTGACGAAAAGGATCGCTAAATGGGCAAACCCGGCGGAAACCAAAGGGGGAGCACATAACAGATCGGCATAAAGAATTTTGAAAGGCATACCATCTTAAGGAGACATACTATGGCGGATTATACAAAAATTTGGTCGGAGCTGGGGCTTGATCTGGAAGGTCATGACGCGCTTCTTTCCGTTTTGGGGGGCGCTTACACTGATATTTTTCTGTCGCAAAAAAACCGGCCGGAGGGAATGAAGTACTTTGATTTTGTCATGAGCGAGGTGCATGGACTGCGCATCCAGGAATTGATGGATGCAAAGGCGCAGGGGCGAAAAGTCATTGGTTCATACTGTGTTTTTGTCCCGGAAGAATTGATTTTGGCAGTAGACGGCGTGTCGGTCGGGTTGTGCGCCGGGGCGGAATTCAATTTTGAAGGTGCGGAAACGCTGCTGCCCAGAAATACCTGTTCACTGATCAAGTCCGCCTTTGGCTTTAAGTTGGGTAAGGTATGTCCCTATCTGGAAGCAAGCGATGTTGTTGTGGGAGAAAACACCTGTGACGGCAAGAAGAAGTCATATGAGCTACTGGCTCCGCTGGTTAAAGATTTGTATGTCATGGATATGCCCCAGATGAAAGCCGCTATGGGCAAAGCTCTGTTGAAAGAAGAATACCGCCGGTTTGTCGCCAAACTGGAAGAGGTAAGCGGCAAAAAGATAACTGTTGACTCGCTGAAAAAAGCGGTGGAGGTTGTGAACGCGAAACGAAAGGCTGTTAAAAGATTGGCCGAATTACGGGCGGCCGACCCGTCGCCGATATCCGGCCTGGATGCACTGCTCGTCAACCAGGTGTTTTTCTATGATGATCCCATTCGCTTTACGGATTCAGTCCATAAACTCTGTGATGAACTGGAGGAGCGTGTGAAACAGGGAGCGGGTGTTTTCGCAAAAGGGACAACTCGTCTTATTGTCTCCGGCTGCCCGATGGCTGTTCCCAACTGGAAACTGCCCATGCTGATTGAATCCAGCGATGCGGTTATTGTGGGTGAAGAATCCTGCGTGGGTGAGCGCGGCGCGCGCTGGATAACTGAGCCCAAAGGTAATACGGTGGAGGAAATTCTCGATTCCATCACTGAGCGCTATTTCAATATCGACTGCGCAATATTTACACCAAACCCGTCGCGGGTGGAGTATGTAAAAGAAATGACGGAAAAACTGAAGGCGCAGGGAGTCATTCATTACAGTCTGCAATTTTGCCAGCCCTACATCATTGAAAGCTCTCCACTGGAAAAAGAATTGGAAAAATCGGGCATGCCGGTTTTGCGTCTGGAAACCGACTACAGTCAGGAAGACGCCGGACAGCTTAAAACAAGGATTGAAGCATTTGTCGAGCGCTTAAAGAAAAAATGAAATATGCAGGTATTGATATAGGGTCACGGACTGTCAAGCTTGTTGTGCTTGAAAACGGTGAGCTTGTCTTTTCCCGTAAATCGATTACATCACACAACCCGCTGGAAACGGCACGGAAGCTGATGAATGGCGCCGAATTCGATGTAATTACCGCCACCGGATACGGCCGTCACTTGCTCAAGGGACATCTTGGCTGCCCGGTGATCAGCGAGATCACGGCCTTCGCTCTTGGTTCCCGTTTTTTTTCGAATGATTGCGCTTCAATTCTGGATATCGGCGGGCAGGACACGAAGGCCATTGCGCTGGATAATAACGGCTTAATGAATAAATTTGAGATGAATGATAAGTGCGCTGCAGGAACGGGACGCTTCCTGGAGGTCATGGCGACCGCTCTCGGATTCACGCTGGAGGAATTCTCACAGGCGGCTCTTGGTGCAAGGAAAGCCGTCAAAATCAACAGCATGTGCACCGTCTTTGCCGAATCCGAGGTAATATCTTTGACTTCACAGGGCGCGTTGCGTGATGAGGTGGCGCTGGGTATTCATAAGGCTATAGTGAGTCGTTCGACTGGTCTTCTGAAAAAGGTCGCCCCGCCGGGCAAGGTTTTTTTCGCTGGTGGTGTGGCGCTGAATGAGTGTGTGAAGGTGCTTCTTGAACAGGAGATGGCCAGACCAATTTTTGTTCCGCCGGATCCCCAAATTGTGGGAGCAATCGGGGCAGCGCTCTCAGCGGCGGATGAGACCTAAATTATGGAGGAGAAAAAGATGCAATCAATTTTCACATGTCGTTTAAAAATTTATCTGGCCGTTATACTGACAATAATTTGCTCAGTGGCTGTGCCGCAAGTATTCGCCCGGGATTGCTATCCCACCATCACCACAGATGAATTGAAATCACTTTTTGACAAGAAGGAGAAATTCGTTCTGATCGATGCGAGAATAGAACCGGAATATGCAGAATCACATATTGTCAGAGCCATAAATATTCCCGACAAGAAGCTGGATAAAAATCTTGAGCTTCTTCCCCAGGATAAAAGCTTGCCGTTGATTATTTATTGCAATGGAGTTAAATGCGGTAAAAGCAAGCGTCTGGCGCAAAAGCTGGAACCGCTGGGTTTTAACAATGTCCGTATATACCTCGAAGGCATTCCGGTATGGGAAGAAAAGAATCTGCCTCTGGTTACCGGTCCCGATTATAACAAAAAGATCGAAGCCACCATCATCAAGCCTGCCGATCTGCAGAAGTTAATCAGTGAAAAGAAAGATAATTATGTCCTGGTTGATGTGCGGGATCCTTCCGAATACAAAGAGGGACATATTCCCGGTGCCATCAATATACCGTCGGAAACCTTTGCTGCCGGATCCGGTGTTCTGCCCAAGGAAAAGAAGATTATTGTGTATTGCAATACGGGCAGCCGGAGTTACCTGGCCTACAAAAAATTAATCCAGCTTGCCTATCCTGATATTAATCAGGCGCTTCTTGCCGAATGGAAGGATGCAGGATTCACTGTCGAAAGATAATAAAGATCTATTGGTGAAAACGGAATAACATAGACGATAGTATTCCATTTAGTTATTTGACTTATTCTATATGATCATATATACGAACCAAAACATGATAATTACTGTCCAATGGAAGGAAAATATATGGCTGAAAATTTAGCAAATAAAGAATGGGTGCCCAAAATCGCCGCCATCGTCTGCAACTGGTGTACTTACGCCGGAGCCGATCTGGCTGGCATCAGCAGAATTCAGTATCCGCCAAATGTCAGAATCATCCGCGTTCCCTGTACGGGAAGAATAAATCCTTTTTATATAGTCAAGGCCCTGCAGGAGGGCGCCGACGGCGTTCTGGTTTCCGGCTGTCATCCGGGTGAATGCCATTACATATCCGGGAATTTAGTGGCGCGCCGCAAGTTTGCAGCGTTAAAGAGTTTCCTGAATTACATCGGTATAGAAGGCGACAGAACTATGTTTACCTGGGTTTCCGCCTCCGAAGGTGATCGTTTTGCCCAGGTCATCAAGGGGGTTACGGCCAGGGTCCAGGCGCTGGGGCCTGCAAGCAAGCTAATCAAGAAACTTTAGAAAGAAAACTGCTTATTCCATTTCTAAATCGAGCGCTATTTTTTTTGGCGTCGTCGTCGGTTTCCTCAACGTATGTATAATACGCCTCGTCCCCTCCTCCTAGCCGCCTCGCTATCATCATTGATTTAGAAATGGAATTACGATTGCATGAGCAACTGCATACGAAGTAATTGAAAACTGTGGAAAACATGCAGTTGAAAATGATGTCCGTTAATCAAAAAAAGGGCAGGATTATTGCCAATCCTGCCCTTTTTTTGTTTCTTATGTACTTAAAATATTTATAAACTCGAAGATATTTGATAACTTGTGTATTGATTATGATCTTCTACCACCCCCGCATCATTCCGGGACCATGACCAAACCATCCGCCTCTACCCATCCTGCCTCCCGACTTTGACAGCAAACAAAATAATACTCTATTAAATTGACGAGTTACGAGCGCACGTCAAGCTTGTGCCACTACATTTTCACTTTTTGTGAGACGGAGCACTTTGGGTGGCGATTTAAGACCAATAGCCGAAAACAGTTTATGCGAATTTCCATTGATATCCGTGCGAACCCACATGGTTGTAGAATGCACCTTGACCGGCACAGCTCTTACTTCTT
>Ga0208462_1001408_pt1 | contig 16344 bp, 13 predicted proteins | sample AD_SCU001_MetaG_FD_184452 | JGI IMG/M metagenome (GOLD analysis project Ga0208462, IMG submission 184452) | Active sludge microbial communities of municipal wastewater-treating anaerobic digesters from China - AD_SCU001_MetaG (SPAdes) (version 2) | ecosystem: Engineered > Bioreactor > Anaerobic...
CCTACACCATTTTCATTGCCTGTTTCATTCAGCGGGATCTGCACCCGTTCAAGCAGTTGCCGCGAGTGCTGGTGAGCGCCGCGGTGCTCGTGGGTGCGGTGCTGACCCTCCTCAGTTGCGCGATGGGGCTGACAAGCTACCTGGTGGACGCCCAGATTCCGGATCGCCTCCTGGGGTTCGTGAAAACCCACATCGAGTCGCCGCTGGTCTTCCTGCTCGCCCTCAATCTCCTGCTCCTCGTTCTTGGCAGCGTGCTCGAGATCTTCTCTGCGATCATCGTCCTGACGCCGTTGATCGTTCCTCTCGGAGTGGCGTTCGGGATCCATCCGGTCCACCTAGGCGTCATCTTCCTGGCCAACCTCGAGCTGGGATTCCTCTTCCCCCCGGTCGGCCTCAACCTGTTCCTCTCGTCGTCGCGCTTCGGAAAGCCCATGGTCGAGCTGTACCGGGACGTTCTTCCGCTGCTGGTCATTCTCGGCATCGGAGTGCTTCTCATCACCTATGCGCCCGTGCTCTCCCTGGGCATACCGCGTCTTTTGGGCTTCTTTTGACGCAATGGCCCGGATCGGCCCAAGGCACCGGGCATGAATCGGTACCGCGGGAGCCGCGTATTGACTTGCCCGGGTTCATTGTTACATCCCTTTCAGGGGCAGTCATCGGCTGCTGCTCCAAACGTTGTCATCCGCTCGAGAATCCAGGACTCTTATGAGGAACCCTCGGCCTGAACGAGGGGGCCTTACTCTACCGGGAGCGACATGATGAAAGACGACGAACGCCTCCGTCGGATGGGGAAACACACGAAGGCCATCCATGGCGGCGGCCTCGAGAAGAAGGTTTACGGGGAGATTTCGGTTCCCATTTTCCAGACCTCCACGTTCGGCTTCCCGAGCGCCGCGGAAGGGGCCGCGCGTTTCGCGGGAGAGAGTGACGGCTACATCTACACCCGGCTGAACAACCCGACGGCGAACGCGCTGGAAGAAGCCATGACCCTGCTGGAAGGCGGATTTGCCGCCATCGCCTCCTCCACCGGCATGGCCGCCGTCACCACGACGCTGCTCACGTTCCTTAGCCAGGGAGACCACGTCGTGGCCACCGACTCGATCTACGGGGCATCCCGGATGGCCCTGCAGTTCGAATTTGCCCGGTTCGGCATTGGGGCGACCTTTGTGGACAGCTCTTCGACAGCCAACATCGAGCGTGCGATTGGCCGAAACACGAAGGTGATCTTTTTGGAAACGCCCACCAATCCGACCATGGCCGTTTCCGATATCCATGCGGCGGCGGAACTGGCCCGCGCCCGGGGCGCCATCCTCGTAGTGGACAACACGTTCGCCGGTCCGTATCTCCAGCGCCCCCTGGAACTGGGCGCGGACATCGTCGTGGAAAGCCTCACCAAGTTCATCAACGGCCACAGTGATGTCCTGGGCGGTATGGTCGTGACCCGGAATGAAGAACTCCACGCTCAGATCAAGAGGATGTTCACCCTGTTTGGAGGCACCATCGATCCCCATCAGGCATGGCTCATCCTGCGCGGCCTGAAAACCCTGCCGTTGAGGGTGGAAAAGGCGCAGGACAATGCCGGCCGGCTTGCCCGGTTCCTCAGCGGGCATCCGAAGGTGACCTGGCTGCGCTACCCTGGCCTGCCGGATCATCCGCAACACGAGGTTGCGAGGCGACAAATGGAAGGGTTCGGCTCCATGATGTCTTTTGGGGTGAAAAACGGCCTGGAGGGCGGGATCACACTGATGAACGCCGTACACCTGATCACGCTCGCGGTTTCCCTCGGCGGGATCGACTCGCTCATCGAACATCCCGCGTCGATGACTCACGCCGCCATCCCCAGGGAGGAACGGGAGCGGGCCGGAATTCGTGACGAGCTGGTGCGCCTCTCGGTCGGGTGCGAAGACTTTGAGGATCTGCGCGCGGACCTTGAGCACGCGCTGAGTTGCATTCCCTGAGCCTGGGCGTCGGGGCACAAGGCTGCTCTCGTTCGCGGCGGAATCGACGGGAATGCCCGTCTCCCGCCCGTGACCGCCATGGGGCGCGGCACGCCGGCATGTTCGGATCGAGCGATCGGACCCGGCACTCAGTAATCGATGCCGGGTTGTGCTTCGATATCTTTGCGGTAGGCGTGCTTGATCTCCCTGACCTCGCTCACCGTGTCGGCCAGTTCCATGACGTCGGGGTGAGCGTCCCTGCCGGTCAGGACAAGATGGGTGAGGGGTGGTTTGCGATGCAGGAGGTCCAGCACCTGATCGAGATCGAGCAGATTCAGGTGAAGGGCGTTGTTGATCTCGTCGAGGACCAGAAGGTCGCAGCCCCCCGAATCGAGCTTTTCCCGGGCCAGCCGGAGCGCCTGCTGAGCGGCCTCCCGGTGGACGGGGTGCGGATAAGGGTTTCCTTTTATGCCGCAAAACCCCATGCCGGTGCGGATCAACTCCACGTCACAATCCATCTTGTCGATTCCATCCCATTCCCCCGTGTAGATGTCGCCTTTCATGAACTGAATCATGCACACCTTCATCCCGTGGCCGCAAGCACGAACCGCCATCCCGACGGCGGAGGACGTCTTGCCCTTGCCGTACCCGGTGAGTACCACGATCAATCCGACTCTCTTCGAGGGCTTCAAGTGAGTCACTTCGAGCCGGGGGTGCAGCGTGTCGACTTTCCGGGTCGCCATGAGGTCACTCCTCGCTTGCCGCATTGTGTTTCCACGCAGCCGATGGCCGGCCGTCACGATGAACCCTGTCCGGCCGGATTCGCTTTGTCGCCCTTCACGGCGGATCAGACTGCCCTCCGCCTGGGCTCTCGATCCGCACGAACGGCAATGAACGGCACTCGGCCCCGCTTTTCATGTTTCATGTGTCTCATATTCAATGATAATCACACAGTGTGGACGGACAATGTCGTCCCGCGCCTTCCAAAAAACAAGGAATCGTCCTCAGATATGGATTTAATTTCCGAAATATAGTGAAAAAATGCTTTACTTCATAATTGAGAAGTAGTACCGATTGTGTGTGATTCACTATCGATAACTTGTGCGCTCTTTGATTCTATATTGCTAATTTCATTTGTGTAGACCTTCATCATCGTTGAGGCTGATTCGGTCAGAAGGGCGCTCCGAATCGCCGCTAGACTCCAGGTCCGAGACGGACCCCATGGTTCCCAACTGGCGAGGGGGGGAAATGAACGGCATGGATGATACGGGTTTCATTTCAATACTGAGGGAACACGGACTGCAGGTCACGTACCAGCGGTTGGCCATTTATCAGGCACTGTACCATTCGAAGGAACATCCCAGCGCGGAGGAGATTCACCAGCAGGTGGGGCGGCGTTTTTCCATGATCTCGCTGGGTACGGTATACAAGACGCTGGAACGCTTCAGCGAAGCCGGTCTGATCGACAAAATCAACCCCGTGGCCGAAGTGGCGCGCTACGACGCGAACCTGATGCCGCATCATCATTTTGTCTGCGTGCAATGCCAGGCGATCTACGACCTCGAGGGCGTGTCCGACGATGAATCTCCGATGCGACTCGATGGGTATGAGGATTTCAAGGTCCTCAAGAGGCAGGTGATCTTGAGGGGTTACTGCCCGAAATGCCGGCCCCGGGAGACGGAATCCTGAGACGCTCGAATCCTCTTGCCCGGTCCAGTGCGTAGCCCCCCGGGAGGGTCGCCGAAGAGGCGGCAGCCGGGGGGAGAGACCCGGAAGCAAATCTGCCCGAATCCGCTTTGTCAGTGTTCCCCGTCACACAGAGTCCGCTCACTCCTTTCTTTCCGCCCGGTTCAAAATGGGACGTTGGTATGCCTTCTTGGCGGGGACGGCCTCTGCCGACGCGGTGAAGAGATGGCTTGTCCGGGCGATGCGTGGTCGGAACACAGTCGAGAGACCGGCTCCGCCGGGCAGGGCATGCCGGTTTTCCCTCATTTCGGGGGGATTTTCATGAAGGGAATCCAACACTCCAATCGGGGGCGGCTCTGATGGGCTGCGCCACGGCACGCGGGGGCTCTGCCTCGACGGCGAACCGGCTGCTGCGAGCAGAAGCGCAACCGCCGGCACGTCGCAGGAGCTTCGGAGTCTTTGCCGCATATGGGCTTCGGGGCTTCCTGCCGGGGAATGGAACGCACCTCGATCCATGAACGCCCTTCGTCCGAATGAACTTAAGAATTGTCGCAGTTCGCGTTCCGATGATATTGACTAGTGTAATAAGATGGTTCGCACCTGAGCACCCGGGCACCTTCCAGGGCGAGGAATCGGTGTTTGGATCGGCGGTGTTGAATCGGTGCGCGTTCCGGGTTGAGAGGGATATGCGATGTTGAAATTTTTTGAAATGTTTCGAAAGAATCGGCTGCTTCAGGCGGAATCGCCGGAAAAGGCCGCTTTTCAGTATAAGTACAAGCATTTTCAAAACCTTCTGGCTGGGAACTCCCGCGCCCTGGAGATAATGACCGAGCTGGAACAGACCTGCTACGGTCCAAAGCCTTTTGCGCTGGACGACGTCGTTGATCGGACGGCAAGCCTGGTGTCACGCGTCTACGATATCGTTGAAGACCTGAACGCGCTTGCCGGTGGTGCTTTTCCGGGGCTGTTCGATGCCCTTGAACGCGTCGGGGAGAGCATCCGCAAGGAATTGACCAGGAAGAAGGGCCCGGAGGAGACAAGCCTCACCATTCCCTTGCAGCACCTGAGCCTGGATCGTGTTTCGGAAGTGGGGGGAAAGGCGGCGAACCTCGGCGAGGTCTATAACCGGATTCATCTTCCCGTACCGCGAGGCTTTGCCGTGACGGCTCACGCATGTTCACTGTTCCTGGAGTCCAACGACCTTTTCAAGAGGTCTGGCGGGATCTTGAAGGGATTGGACGTCGAGAACACTTCGCGGCTGCTCGAGTGTAGTCGGGAAATCAGGGCGGCGATCGTAAACGCGGTTTTGCCCGCCGAGCTCGAACGATGTCTGAAGGAAGAAGTCGCCGCCCTCACCGCCGAATTCGGTTCGGGCATAGGGTTTGCCGTGCGCAGCAGCGCCACCAGCGAGGATTCGGAGGCGAGCTTTGCCGGTCAGCATTCAACGGTTCTGGGGGTGGGCAGGGATCGGATCGTGCAAGCCTACAAGGAAGTCGTCGCCAGCACCTTTAACCCGCGAGCGGTTTATTATCGTCGCACCAAGGGGTATCCGGACGAATACGTCATAATGAGCGTGTTGTGCGTGGTCATGGTGGATGCCGGGGCCGGCGGCGTGATGTACACGCGCGATCCGAACAATCCGGGCCGGGATGTGTTGATGATCAACGCCGTCTGGGGGCTCGGAGTGGGCGCGGTGGATGGGTCGGCGGCCACTGATTTCTTCGAAGTGGACAAGAAGGACCGGCGGCTTCTGGCTTCCCATGTCGCGGAAAAGCCGACCAGGTTCGTGATCGGTCCCGACTGGAAGCCGGAGGAGCAGCCGGTGCCGGAAGAGCTGCGGAGCAAGGCGTGCCTCAATCCCGATCAGTTGATGCTGTTGGCAGAGTATGGCCTGACCATAGAATCCCATTACGGGGTGCCCATGGACATCGAATGGGCACTGGACAGCCGCGGCAGGCTGATTCTTCTCCAGGCCCGCCCGCTCAACGTGGAGCTCACCGGCATACGTGGCGAACCGGCGACGGCGGACCAGGAGCCGGGGTCGATCGAACGTGCCGTGGCCGCGCATGCCGTTTTGCTGCGGGGCGGCATGACGGCCTCGCGAGGCAAGGCGAGCGGATTCGCTTACGTACTGAATTCGGATCACAACCTGCTCAACGTTCCCGAAGGCGCAATCCTTATCGCCAGGCAGACCTCGCCGCGCTACGTGGCCATCCTCGGGAGAGCGCGGGCAATCGTGACCGACGTCGGGAGCGTGACGGGCCACATGGCCGCGGTGGCGAGAGAGTTCGGAGTCCCCGCGCTGGTCGGTACCGGCAACGCCACGGAAGTCATCGGCCACGGGGAGGAAGTCACGGTCGACGCCACCAACCGGATGGTCTTCAAGGGAAGAGTGGAAAGCATCCTCGGCCGCAAGCGGCAGGTCAACCCGATGAAGGGAAGCCCCGTTTACAGGATCGCCCACTCAGTGCTCAAGAGGATCGCGGTGTTGAATCTGGTCGATCCCAAAAGCGACCAGTTTTCTCCGGAAGGCTGCCAGACGTTGCACGACATCATCCGGTTCGCCCACGAAGCGTCCATGCGGGAAATGTTCCGGATCAGCGACGATCTGGATGTGAACCGGTCTTTTGCCGTGCGTATCAAGGCTCCTCTGCCGATGAAAATCTTCGCCGTTGACCTGGGAAACGGGCTTTCCATCCAGCGCGGAACTCCCGAGGCACGGGTGGAGGATGTCGCTTCCGTCCCCTTTCGGGCACTGCTGCAGGGAATGACAAGGCCCGACGTGCGCTGGATCGGCCCGGTGGACGTCAACTGGAAAGGCTTCGCGGCCATAGTGACGGAATCGATCTTCAGCGATCCCACGCTTGACGATCGCATGGGGGGACCGAACTATGTGGTGATCTCGGGTGAATACCTGAACTTCAATTCCCGGCTGGGCTATCATTTTGCGGTTGTGGATTCCTATTGCGGCGAAAACGTCAATGACAACTACATCACCTTCTCGTTCAAAGGCGGGGCGGCGGATATCGGGCGCCGCTCCCGGAGGGCACTGCTCATCACCAAGATTCTCAAGCGGCTGGGATTCAAGACGGAAATAAAGGGCGACCTGGTTCGCGGTGAGCTCAAGAAGTTCCAGAGCGGCGTCATCGAGGAAAAGCTCGATATGATCGGAAGGCTCCTGGGAGCCGTGAGGCTCCTGGACATGGTGCTCTCCGACGACGGCCACATCGACTGGTACGTCGAAGAGTTCTTCAAAGGCAACTACACGTTTCAGAGGCCGCTCCGGCAGAAGACGTGAAGCGGCGCTTTTCCCGGCGCGGCCGCTCCTTGCGTACGGGAGGAGGGGCGCCGTGCGCGCGGATCGTGCCGACGCCTTGCCGCTGGTGATATAATCCATGCGTGACGGAACGGACCCGCGGATTTCGGGCTGGGCAAAGGCGACATCGGCGAGGGAATGATATGGAGTTGCGTCCGGGACGATGGTCCGAACGGGCAATCGGGGAGCGGAGGAAGGACTTTTTCTTCCTCCCGCGCACGGCCTTGGGGCGGCCGCTGGAAGGTGCGCGGGATGATGCTCCCCCGGGCTTCCGAAAGACATGGTTTGCGTTTTTCTTGAAGACCTCCCGGTACGATTCCATGGAAAGCGGTGTGCGAGCTTGTACATCAGACGCGTTAAGATCGAAAAAGAATACCATTACGTCCTGAGAGAGACGGTACGCGCTCATGATGCCTGGGTGAGCCGCGACCTCATGGACCTGGGGACGGATCCGTGCAGGCACATCGAGTATCCCGGAGGCAACGGTTTTTACTTCAATCCCGAAGTGGATGAAGCCCTCTGCGCAAAAGGGGTCGAATACGCGTCCGAAGACCTCGAGGAAGTGTTTTTTCCTTTTCTGGAACCGCATGTCCGCCGCGTGGTGCGAAACTTCAGCCATCCACCCGGGCGGTGCCGGGGGCCGAATGCGGTTCCGGGGGAAGACCTCTGGAAATACGAGCAGGAGCTTCACCTCTTCGACAAGCGGCGGCTTCACTACCTGCGTTGCGGGCGGATCGACATCGGCGAGTTGGAAGGCCGTTCCTGGAAATTCCTCAAAGTCCTGTTGGGCAAGTGCAGAGATGAGATCGAATGCGTGATCGAGGGGATGGAAGGCCGACTGCGGCCGCAGGAGCTGGGGTCCTATGTCTACGCGGCGTTCAACCTCCAGTCCCATTTCCCCGGGCACGTTTTGAGAAATATCCCGGCGGGCCTCGATCCCGACCGAATCGACGAGTGCCTGCTCGCGGAGATCTGCCGACTCAATGACGATCCGCGGTATTTTGCCGGGATGAACGGCCATGACGGCAGAACCCTCCATCCGTTCCTGGTGAAGTATCTCATCCTGCACTTCGACCACGGATACGAGCGGCGGTCCCTGCTGGATGAGCACATGAACGATTTTGAACGGCGCCGACGGTTTGCCCGTCCTGCGCCCCGAGGGGCCGGGATGGCGTTGCAGGAGGCTTTTGCCGTCTTCGGGATAACGGACAAGGAATTCCAGGCGATGAGCCGAAGGGAACTGGTTCGACGCTACCGGCGTCACGCCAGGCACCGCCATCCCGACCAGGGAGGAAACCACGAGGACTTTCTGCGGCTGACCAGAGCCTACGAGGTCCTCCTGGTCAGGAAGTGACGCCGATAGGGACTTGAGCGCATGGAAAACCGCCGCCTTGTCCCTCGTTCCGCCGCGTTGAACCCCGATCGGTGTAGGTGGTTGCCCATGCCGCCCGCGTGACCCGAAAAACATCGGGAACCGGTATTCCAAACGTGTCTCTGCAGAATGCCTTTTGAGCGCGTGCGCGAAGCTCGAAGGGGACGCTGTTCCCGGACTCTGCCGCTTCCGGAATCATGCGCCGTCACAAAACTGCTCCGCTCGCGGATGGCGCGATGCGTGGCGGAGTCAAACACGCTTCCAGACCCGGACGCGTTTCCGCACGCCGGTGCTCTGCAACTCCCGGAGGGCATCCGAGGCAATCCATCGTGCGGCTCGGTTTTCGCTTTTCTTGAGTTCCTCTCCCACTCCGATCGCGGCCTTGTTGAGAAGGGCGTTGCGCTTGCCGATCTGGCGAAGCGCCCAGCTGATCGCTTTCTTCACGAAGTTGCGCTCGTCTCCGGCTTCCCGCGCAACGGCGACCAGGAAAGGGTCGAATTCGAAATCCGGGAGGCCCTTGTCCTTGACCGCCAGGATCGCCATCATGACGAACCCGGCCCGCTTCTCGAACTCCCGTTCACGCCGGCTCCATTCCAGTGCCTTGCGATGAGCCGCCGGGTGTTTCCAGAAGCAATTCAGAATCGTCCCATCGGTGATTTCCCAGGAATCGAAATCCTTCAGCCAGGCTTCGAGCCGGCCTTCTTCAAGGGTTTTGGGGTCCTGGACCATCGAGGCAACCAGCCGTGTCTCGCGGTACCCCAAATTCCACAACGCCTCCGCCAAGCCGGAATCGATCCCGATCCGGCGGGCAAGCCGGCGAAGCTCGGGCACGCGGACTCCCAGGTTGCCGGCGCGAGGAATTCCGAAGCGCTCCATGCCGTCCAGGTCTTCGGGATTGCCCATCCGGCCCAGGTGTTCCATGATTGAACGAAGATCCATTGGCATCCTTCGCCCGTTTTCCGTTCGGGTCCGGTTTGAGGTGCGCCGGTCAGGCACTCCCGGTCGTTCAAAGGGGATGACTCAGTTGCACGACCTTCTGCTTCAGGCACCCGAGGAACTGGATGTCGGCCGGCGAGGCCTTCTGACCCTTCGATTCGATCAGGTGAATCAGGGAAACGATCTTGGCGAAGGTGGCGTCGAGCTTCCCCTCCGGAGCGTCCCCCTGTCGTGAACCCCGGAAGGGACGCTCATCCCGGCTTTGCCGGAAAGTCCTCGAATGGTCCGCGAACCGGGGGCGCCCCAGGACCCGGAAGTCGATATGGCTTCCCGTTTCCCCGTAAGCCCCGCGAGACAAGCTCTCGGGACGGTCGCACCGCCCCTCCCGCGAGGTTCGCAACAGGAAGCCGCCGATCTCCCGTTCGCCGAGATATCCCACGGGGTCCGGCAATTCATCGTCGAAGCACCAGGCACGTCCCTCGAATTTCCAGTCGAAAATCGGGGCGCCGGGTTTCGGAACGCCATCGGTCCCCAGGCGGACCACTCGCACGGGCAGTTTCGCGGATGGCTGCCATTCGAACTGGACGCCCTCGATCGCGAGATTCACCAGCACCAGGGAATCCCGGGAGAGAGCGTTGCGGACCGTCAGTTGAAGGAAGTAAACGGGTTGTCTGCGACCGCTCGAGTGGATCAGCATGACGCCTTTCCTGCGCAGGGTGTAGAGGTCTTTGGCCATGTGAGGACTCCATGAAACCGCCCGTCCGGCATGCGCTTCCGGAAGTGCCGCGCCGCACGGGCGCAATTGAGAGTTTGCCCTCCCACGAGAGGCAAAAAGGTTGATAATGGCGCGCAGGTGAATATTAGGTGAAAGTTGTCGTGGTGTCAAGAGAATTTTTGTGAGCTGTCGGCAAATCAGGCCCGGATAGTTGAACACGCCTTAAGAACGCTGTTTCAACAGCCCATGGCGAAAGGAACGCGGCATCCTCGGAATTTCCCATCAGGGCTCCCGCGCGGACAATTCCGCTCGGTAGCGGACGGCTCAACGCGCATCCGCCGAATCCCAAAAGTGCAAAAGGACGCGAATCAAGGTTTGCAAAAGAGAGTTGTTTATGACAGGCTGTATTCAACGGACTATCCTTTTGTGGCATGTTTTCTCTTGTCAAGTCAACATGTTACAGGATGTCCGTTACTTTTTTCAAGTACTATTATGAATTTTTCGGGCTAGGAATGTTAATCCGACGGGCTGTTCTCCATGGACTCGATAGATTTTATGTCAATAATATCCCCTTTTGAGCTTTCGGTTATGATCCCTGTCAAGAAGACCATTTTGCCGATAAGCTTTGAGAGATCTTTCCCTCTTACGATATAATCTCCATCATCGGCCTCAATCACGAAATTCTTTCCCTTCTTGGCTACGAAGCCTTCCATCGGCTCTTCATGTGCAGCCAAAACCATTTCGCTCATGCAGGTGAAAAGAAGAGACAGGACAATAACCGTGGTTAAAAAAACTCTGATGATGCATCTGTCCATGTGGTGAGCCTCCGTCCCGTAAATTGAGGCTTGTCTACTAACTGGACAATTTACACCAAATTGTCCGGTCAATGAATTCTAATTTGTCCTCCTCGTCCCACTGCGACGTACTGGAGGCTGCGGGAGTTGAACCTGCCCTTGATTGCTAATTCAATAAGTTACGGTGTTCCTGTAACACCCCTTTAACATCGGCCATTCCTGTTGTCTCAGCAACGCAAGAGTGTCTCCAGAAAGGATTGGATCGAAGTGTGAGGTTCGAACCTCTTCCCTCGATTTTTTTCATACAGGGGAGGGGCCTTCATCTGGTTTATCGTCCGGCCTCACACTGGTTCGCTGTGATTCCGATGGCATTAATCCACTCGATGCATGTCCAAAGAATCGAGTGGTGTCGGCTGGGTTCACAAACTGGTCCTCCCAGAAGTTTTTGTCTAGGACTCCAAGGAGATCAGACCTTCGAGTATTATCCTGTCTCCTCCTGGGACTGGTGATGTGCTTTCGCATTTCGTCGTAACACCTACAGAGACCCCGCTTCCCCGTCTGGTGAACTACCGCGCATTCCTCCCACCGGTTGCACCACAGTTGGACGTAAAGGATGCCGTCCAGGATCTGGTTTTTTTTTATTCTCTCTTCCTTCATTGGAATCTCCTCACAGCAAAATATTGGCACTTCGAGCAGTGTGATTTTGACCCTGAACGGGCGAAGGTCGTTCCAGGAAGGCAGTCGGGACCACGTTGAAGGTGTTTCATCGGCAAGCATCCAAGGCCGACACGAATCATGAGCTACAACCAAAAAATCAGGCCAAGCGGGGCTTCGAGAACATCTTCCCGGCATTGATGACAGACCAATCACAAGGCTCAGTGCCTGTAAAGTATCAACGCAACCGCAAAAAACAATGAGTGCAATTCCCCATTTGCCCCCTACCGAACATGGTATATTTAGGGGTGGGCTGGCAAACGGGGACAGCATCTGCAGTGCATCGGTCAACCCCGATCCTCCCACCTCCAATGCCAAAAGTGCAAAAGGATTGACAGGTTCGGGCGAAATGATAAAAGGGAGGAGAGCAAAGAACCTGAAAAACGGACCCCGCTCACGCTCCCGTGACACCTCACCTCATCTCTTCCTGCGAAACATCGGAGTGAACCGGATCAGTCGATTCCCGGCGCATCGGAACCGCAATGCCCGCTCCGTTGAAGCGGAGAAAGGGGTGCGGTTCGGCTTTTTTCCTCGTGGTTCGACAGCCGCGGCTTCGCCTCCGCAATGGAGGCGCGCCTGAACCGTTGACGTCCTGCGCGGAGACTGCGGAGGCAAGGGTGACCTGATGGGTGTGACGGCACGAGACATCATGGAGACGCGATTCCGCTCGCTTTTGCCGACGATGACGGTTGCGGAGGCCGTGCTGGCCTTTGAAAACGCGTCCCGGACACTCGGGCGCCGAGTGTTCGGGATGATGGTCATCGATGAGGACGGAGAGCTGGTGGGAATGATTTCCATGTATGACATCCTGGTTCTCATGCGTCCAAAGCACATCCACATCTGGGGGGAGATGAAGGATATCGACGTCACCGGGTTCATCCGCCAGAACCTGCAGCGCGCCAAGCAGATCCAGGTCGGAGACTTGATGTCGACCGACATCATCACGATCACTCCTGAAACGCATTTGCTCAGCATCGTGGACATCATGCTGAGGAAGCACGTGCGGCGGCTTCCGGTTCTGGACCGGGGGAAAGTGGTGGGCATCGTCCATATTTCGAACGTATTCTTCTACCTCATGGAACAACTGGTGCACTGAGCGGAATTCGGCCGGGTGGATCGGCAAGACGGCCCTCGTGAGGGGTGGGTCCGAAGACAGCCATGACCAGATCAGACGGCACAAATGTCTTGAGCGACATAAAGGTCCGGGAGGCGATGCGCAAGATCCCCGTCTACCTGTCGCCGGATTCGCAGATCGAACTGGCGGTCCGGTGTGCCGTGAAGTTCAAGATCAATGCCGTGCTCATCATCGGCCAGGGTTTCGAGGCCGTTGGAGTAATATCCAAGACCGACCTGATGTACGCCTACTATGCCGGGCTCCCGATCAGCGCGCCGGTCGCCGTGGTCATGCGCTCCCCGCCGCTGTTCTGCCGGCTCGATGATTCACTGGACCGGGCGCTGGACGTCATGCGGGAGAGCAAGGTGAGCCGTCTCTACGTCCTGGGAAACGCTCCCGGGCAGGCCGTCGGCGTCCTGTCCTATCCGGACATCGTCGGATTGTTGTACCGTTACTGTCACAAATGCGAATTCAACACCCTCAGGTCGAAACGGCAGGACAGGACCAGCCCCGTGCCCGACATATTCAAAGTCTGCGAGGTGATGGGACCGGTCAGTCTTTCCTTTCGGGCTGAAGACAGCCTCCTCACCGTGATGGAAGGGATGTCCGCGAGCGGCGAGGCGGCTCTCATCCTGGATGAAAACGGCCTGCCGGTGGGTGTGGTTTCCAAGACCGACCTCATTCTTGCCTACCGCCACGGCGTTCCGACGACCGCTCAGGCGCGGGCCGTCATGAGTTCCCCGGTGCGGTCCTGCGACAAGGACGAGACGTTGGTCAACGCGATTCAGAAAATGATTTTTTCCGACCTGCATCGATTCTTCGTTTGCAGGGGGAACCCGGAAAACATCGTCGGCGTGATCTCGCTGGCCGATGCCGCCCGCGTCCGTTCGGGTTCCTGCCGCGCCTGTATGCCGAGCAGGATCACGCTCTGAACCGTCCGATTCGACCCGGCGTTCGAAACGACGGCGCGAGGCCAAAAGCGTTTCACTCCTTCCGCCGCGAAGGGTCCCCGGAAAGTCCGGGGCGGGACATTCCCCTTCATCTGCCGGATTCGATCCGGGTCTTCCGAGTTCCACTCGACGAAAATCCGCTCGGCGCCAGGCCGCCTATCGGGCCTTGGCGGGCACTCTGCCCGATGTGCCCGACGGAAGTCCTGCCCGTATTCAAGAAAGCCCCGGGTGAATACTGTCTTTGCCGAATGCGGCCGAATGAAGTCTGCATTTGACACGGAATGCTCAAAGTGGGATCCTGAGTCACTCCTTTTGAATCTTGAATCGCTCCGGTATAGTATTTTTTCCGCCGCCAGATCGAGACCGGTTCGATTGCTTGGGGCCGAAACGCCTCGTGCATGCCGGCAGGAGGTGGCCCCTGAAATGCTCGTTTCCGCCTGTCCGGTGGGGGAGTGGGCGTTGCGCATGGGCTTTCCTTTCCTCGATCCCAAGGGCAGAGGATGCAGTGCGGCGTTTCCGTCCGCTTCCGCCCGTGGACCGGGGCGGAAGCGGACGGAAGCGGATTCCGTCGACTCGAGAGCCTCATTTTACCATGGCGCATGGCGGGGTTTGGAACCCGGGTCGTTTCCACGCGGGGGGACGAATGAAAGCCGGTGTCGGATACTCCAACGGAGAAAATTCCTATTCCTGCGGGAAGGCAGCGGCGGAAGGGGCCGTACAGACAGGCGGCATCAGGCGCCCCGGGCTGGTTTTCGCCTTTTGCCACGGGAATCACGATCACCGGGCGTTTCTCGGCGGGTTGCGCTCCGTGGTGGGCGATTCCGTGCCCGTTGTGGGTGGATCCTCCATTGGGGTCATCACGAACAACGATCTGTCCTACGAACGCTTTCCGACCGGGGTTGCCGTCCTGGAGGCGGGTGGCATCAACTGCCGGGTTGGATCGGCGGGAGATGTGAACCTGGACGAGAGAGCCGCGGGGAAAAAACTGGCGGAACGGTTCGCACTCATCGAAAAGAACCGCTTATTCCTTTTGTTCTACGATTCCATCAAAGCGCCTTCCGACGGCCGAGGGCCTCCTCTTCTGAATGCCTCGACACCACTCATCGAAGGAGTCGCATCCGGGCTGGACTCGCGAATCCCGATCATCGGCGCGGGTCTCCTCGGAGATTACGGCTTTGGACCCACGCAGCAGTTTTGCGGCTCGCATGTGTCCTCCCAGAGCGCCGTGGGCGTGTCGCTCGACGTCGATTTCCACGTGCGGATCATGCACGGCTGCACGCCCCTCGACGGGGTTTACAGGTCGATAACGAAAATGGAAGGATCGACCATCTATGAACTCGACGGGCGTCCGATTGTCGAGGTCATCGATGAGCTCTACGGAAATACGGAGTGGCGGAAAAGCTACCCGGTGGCCCTGTTGACGCTCGGGCAAAACCACGGCCCGAGATTCGGCGCATACCGGGAAGACCGCTACGTGAACCGTCTCATCACCGGAGTCCTGCCGGACGGCAGGGGGGTAAACATCTTCGAACCGGATTTTGAATGCGGATCGGAGATTCAGTTCATGCTGAGGGACTCGGGGAAGATGATCGAGTCCGCGAGAAAGAATTCATCCGGGCTGATGCGGCATATTACCGAGGAAGCGGGCCGGAAACCCTTGTTTGGACTGTACATCGATTGCGCGGGAAGAAGCGGGGGTTACTCCAACACGGCCTCGGAAGAGGCGGCCGAAGTTCAGGATGTCTTCAACCGGTATGGGGTGCCTCTGCTGGGATTCTACTCGGGCGTGGAGATTGCCCCGTTGCTGCGAAGAAGCAGAGGGTTGGACTGGACGGGAGTGTTGCTCGTTTTGACCGGGGAATGAAGCATGCCTGACGATATCACCGACTGGAAAGAAAGATGCGCGGAGCTGGAAACCCTCCTCGGGGAGGCGCGGGAAGAAGCGTTGTATTGCCGCAAAATCGCTGAAGAATCCGGACGTGTCGCACTGCGTGAAATAGAGCAACTCTCGAAGGTCATCGCCGCTAGGAAAAAGGCCGAGGACGCGCTGAAAGAAAGCGAATACAAGTTCAGAAGCCTTTTCAACCTCACCCCTCAGTCGGTGATCCTGTTGAACATGGAAACGGAGAAATTCATCGACGTCAACGACAAGTTCTGCGAAATCACCCAGTACGTCAAAGAGGAATTGCTGGAGCTCACAGCCGGCGATTTGGGCCTTTTTTGCGATGGAGATCGCGGTGATCTCGTCGACGAACTGACAAGAGGCTACGCGTTTGAGGCCGCCGAGTTCAAGATCAGGGCCAAGGACGGGTCCCTGATAGACGTCATGGCTTTTGCGCGGCCCGTTCGGCTCAGCGGCGAGGACCTGATCCTGTGCATTCTCCACGATATGACCGGCCAGAAACAGCTCGAAAAGCAGCTCCGGTATGCTCAAAAGATGGAGGCGATCGGGACTCTGGCCGGAGGTATAGCTCATGATTTCAATAACCTGCTCATGGCCATCCAGGGGAACGCGTCCCTGATCCTGCTCAATCTCAACACGGGACACCCCCATTACGAAATGATGAAGAGCATCGAGAAGCAGGTCAGGAGCGGAGCGAGACTGACCGCCCAACTCCTGGGCTATGCCAGAAAAGGCAGGTACGAGGTCAAGCCGACCAACCTGAATCATCTGATGCGTGAGACCGCGGAAGCTTTCAGCAGAACACGGAAGGAAATCAGGGTCAATCTGGACCTGGCCGGCGGCCTGTACGTGGTCGAGGCGGACCAGGGACAAATCGAACAGGTCCTGTTGAACCTTTTCGTCAATG
>Ga0208462_1001410_pt1 | contig 16327 bp, 18 predicted proteins | sample AD_SCU001_MetaG_FD_184452 | JGI IMG/M metagenome (GOLD analysis project Ga0208462, IMG submission 184452) | Active sludge microbial communities of municipal wastewater-treating anaerobic digesters from China - AD_SCU001_MetaG (SPAdes) (version 2) | ecosystem: Engineered > Bioreactor > Anaerobic...
ACCTGCAGGTGAAGGCGGCAGGTTGATGCCCGGCGAGCACCACCCCGCGGGGCATGAAGATCGGCTACCCGTGCATCAACCGGAGCATCGGCTGCTCCTCGGGCCGCACGTTCCGGCTCTCCTCCTACTCCGACGAGCGGCTGGAGGAGACCGTCCGGGAGAACCTCCGCTGTCTTTGTGAGATCCTCCGCTTCAACCGGAGAGAGTGCATCCTCTTCTTCCGGATCGGTTCCGGCCTCGTGCCGTTCGCATCGCACCCGGTCTGCACCGCCGCATGGGAGGAGATCTTCGCAAGGGAGCTTGGAGAGGTCGGCCGGTTCGTTCGCGAGCACGGGATGCGGATCTCCATGCACCCCGACCAGTTCGTCGTCATCAACGCGAAAGATCCGGGCATCGTTGATAAGAGCGCCGCGGAACTCCGCTACCACGCCGCCGTTCTCGATGCCATGCACCTCGATAGAACCGCGAAAGTCCAGATCCACGTCGGCGGGGTCTACGGCGACCGGGATGCCGCCATGGGGCGGTTCGTGAGCGTATATTCCCGGCTCGACGAGAGCATCCTCCGCCGTCTGGTCGTCGAGAACGACGACTCGCGCTACACCCTGGCCGACTGCCTCCGCATCCACGAGGAGACCGGCATCCCGGTGCTCTTCGACGTCTTCCACCACACTGTCAACCCCTCCGGCGCCGGGGTTGCCGAAGCGGTCGAACAGTCCGGCGCGACCTGGCGGCCCGACGACGGCGTCCCGATGATCGACTACAGCACCCCGATGCCCGGCGGACGGAAGGGCCGCCATGCAGAGAGCCTTGATGCAGCCGACTTCGAGCAGTTCCTCGCCGAGACTGCGTCGACGGACATGGACATCATGCTCGAGATCAAGGATAAAGAGAAGAGCGCTCTGGCCGCAGTCAGGATCGCCCGCCGGGACGGACGGTTCCTCCTGCCGCGAGAGCGGTAACCGATCAGGGGGTGACGATCTCCAGCGTCGGCGGGACAAGCGCTGAGCTGATGGCATGGCAGATGCCGTTCGTGCAGAACGCATCGGCCTCGACGATAGGGACGCTGTTGACGGTGATACCCCTATCGGACGACCGAATGACAAGGTCGGTCCCGAGGCTCGACCTGACGGCGGCGATGCTCCGGAGGTCCTCTGAGGTCAACTGCCCCGGCACGACATGGTAACTCGTGATGAGAAGGAGTTTGTCCGCGTCCTGCCGGAGTTCGTTCATCCGCTCCTCCGGAACCCTCGAAAACGCCTCGTCCGTCGGGACGAAGACCGTGAACGGCCCTCTCTGGCGAAGCATCGGTTCCATGCCGGAAATCCGGACCAGTTCGAGAAACACGCTGAGGTTCTCGGAGTCCTCCAGGGTTTCAATGATGTTCTTCATGCTGCTCTCTCCAATCGCACCACTACACGCGCCGGATTATTTATACGTTCTGGCTACCCGTGTACGACGGCAGCCCTCGCAATGGGAGGCAGGAGCAGCGTAGAGACCGCATGACAGATCCCGTTGGTGCACCACGCGTCGGCCTCGATGACCAGGACGTTGTTGACCAGGATCCCCTTCGATGCAACCTCTATGGTCAGGTCTTCTCCCTGGAGCGACCGCAGGGTCCGTATGCCCAGAAGGTCTATCATTGAGTGCACCCCCGGGACGATATGGTAGTTCAGGACCTCGGTGAGCCGGCCGTCGTCCCGGCGAATCCCGTCGAGTTCCGGCCCGGGCACCTCCCGGAACGCATCGTCGTCCGGGACGAAGATCGTATAGGGGCCTTCACTGCTCAGCCGCTCTTCCATACCGGCTGTCCGTACAAGATCGAGAAACGTGGTAAACGATCCCGATTCCCGCAGAGTCGCGAGGATACTCTTCATGCGAACCAGCTCCCGGCGGGTGATGGAGAGACGGAAGTATATAAAGTTACGGGTGATTCTGCCTGGTTCCCGGGCCGATTGGAGGCTGGTTTTCGGCATCTCACAATCCCGCCGGCGGAGATGTCCGGTGCACACGCGCCTATGCGGACTCAGGCCTGTTTCCTTACTCGCGCCTCAACAGCCCGCGGCAGGAGCACTTTGTCAATAACATGATAAATGCCGTTCGTGCACTCGACATCGGGCTGAATGACTGCAGCATCGTTCAGCCGCATCGCCTCCGGCGAGCCCGAAATATCCAGGTGGTCACCCTGCAGGGTCCTGATCGCCTCCATCTGTGCCAGTTCCCGCGTGGTGAGCTTGCCCTGGATCACGTGATACAGGATCATGTCCTTGAGCCGCTCCCGGTCCTCCCTGACGGCATCCAGCACCTCCCTCGGAAATGCGGAATATGCATCATTTGTCGGAAACAACGCCGTGTACTCGCCCTCTCTGCTGAGGGTCTCCGCCAGCCCCCCGGCCTGCAGCATCGCAACAGAGGTGCTCAACCGACCGTCTTCCCGGGCAGTCTCAAAGATACTCTTCATGACCATCGAAATCATCCAGTCATATATATAAAATTACGGACATAATTGTACGGCGGGAGAAAAAGCGGTTTCTGGCCGGACCGTGCAGTCCTGCCCGCCCATGGTCCTGCTCACTTCGTTGCGTAGGCCTCAAAGGCCTGCGAGAGCGTCACGAAGGGGATGCTATCAAGGACGTGGACGACGCCGTTATCCGCCTCCATGTTCCCCTCGAGCACGACGGCCTCGTCCACCTGCGTGCCGCGCTCGGTCTTCCGGATCATGATGGGATTTCCTTCGACGGTCTCCACGACGTTCTTCGCGAGCAGCTCATCGAGTGAATATGCATGTTCACGGATGGTGAAGAAATCGATGAGGTGCGAGAGCATCTGCTTGTCGTTTAAGATCATCGCCCGGTTCTGCTCGGGGATCGCGTCCCATGCCGAGTCGACCGGGGCAAAGAACGTCATCGGCCCTTCGCCCTGCAGCATCTTCTCCTCGCCGAGAGTCCGGATAATCTCGACGAGCCTGTCAAACCTCCCATCGTTCTGCAACATCTCAAAGATCTTTGCCATGCCATGTACCTCCCTGTAGGGGCCCTTCGTGGTATTTTATGGTATATATGAATTATTATACCCAACATACCATGAAAACCGGGAGTGAAGATACGCACCTGCATCTGCGGGCCGGGCTGCGAGGTCCGCTCTCGTTGCTCCACGAAGAACGAGCAGACTCTTTCTTTTCAGGGTCCGGACGCGGCAACGAAAAAAACGTCATTCGCGGGTCAGGTCACCGATATACTCCTCGAGAAGCGCGAGCGCCTCCCACTCCCGGGCGCCACCGCACTTCCGGACAAGACCTGTGTGGTGCTCGATCAGCCGGCGGAGCCATGGGTCGCGGTTCCTGACGTAGCGGGTGGCATGGACCGTTGCGTCCATGATGCTTGCAAAGCCCCGGTTCACCGGGTGCAGCCGAAGACCGAGCACCTCCTCGTGGACCGGGACGAGCCGGACGACGAGCGCCTCGTCGCTCGACCGCTCCACGTCGACGGCAAACGCGGCCCAGGCCTCAACGTCGCGAAGCCGGCAGACGGTCATCCCGTTGATCTCTTCCCGGACAAAGGCTTCCTCCGGAAGGTCGTCAAACGCAGTGCGGACGTAGATCACGGGGTCGAAAACGAAGTTCGCGACCACCCAGCGGTCCCGGGCGATGTTTCTCACGGTATGGCTCCCGCGGAAGAGGACCATGTGCAGGGAGCCGCTCCGGTTGATGATCCCCATGGGAGCGGCGTTCCCGTCGGTGGTTGCGATAACCTCGTTGATCCCCTCGGTCAGCAGTCCCACTGCCATCCCTCCCCGAGCGCCACGTATATCCCGGCGATGGTGATGTCGGCGATCGAGCCCGGGTTGATGCCGGTGGAGACGCACTCGGCGTCAAAATCGCGGAGATCGTGCCCCCCGTTGAGCACCTCGGCTGCGCACCGCATCGTCCTCTCCGCCACTGCTTCCCCGTACTTCTTCGCGATGAAGGTATCCGGTTCTGAGGCGAGGAGTTCGAGGAACGCCGCGACGATCGCCTGACGCCCGCACCCGTGCGCATGCAGCAGGTCCGCGCACCGGCGGGTCAGGGCAAACCCGTTCGTCCACTCGCGGGCGACCATATCACGGGGAGCCGAGTAGGCCATGATATCGGCAAGGGTCATCCCCCGCTCCCGGATGGCGGCGACCGAGGCCGGATCGTTCACGTCCAGGTCCTCGCTCTCCCCCATCCGGACACTCGTAAGGCCGAATGCTGCATAAAACTCGACCGCGTCCTCGACATCGGTCGCGGCAACGACCTTCCGCGCTCCCTCGATATCTCCCCCGAGGACGAGCGGGACGAGCAGGATGAACGCCCCGAAGTGGGTGTTTCCTCCGGAATGACCGTTTGTGAGCTGAACCGCCTCCCGGATCAGGCTCCCGACCCGGCCGCCAGTCCTCTCGGCCGCATCGAAGGCGGGTCTTGCGAGGATCGTCGAAGCGAGGAAGTGCTCAAGACGGGTGTCCGGATAGTCATGGCACCGGTCCACGTTCCCGGGTTTCGGGTAGGCAGAGACCTCGAGCATCATCGCCATCTGCGCGCGTTCAGCCCGATTCATCAGCGGTTTCTTCTCCATCGAATACCCTGTGCAGGATCTTTTCGGAGAGGTGGTGCTTGCACCGCATGTAGTCCCGCGCAGAGAGTCCTATCTTCTCAAGCGTCATGTTACGGAACATGCAGGGGGAACTGATCTTGCAGCACCAGGCGAGGCTCCCGAAACAGGTGCTCCTCCCGTCGTCGAGCCGCGTTCCCTTCACCGCCTCCTGTTTAAGTTTCAGGTACTCCTCCCGGGAGAGCCCGATCCTCTCGAGGGTCGGGATGAGCGGGCAGGCCTTCACCGGCATGCAGCAGAAGGCGAGCGCCCTGATATCGCCGCCGCGGCAGAGCTGTTTCGGGGCGTTGTACCAGCCTCCTTCGTCGGCAGACCGGGTGATGGCGGCGTCGAGGCCGGCAAGCGTCCACGGATCGGACTGCCGGGCAAGCGAAACGAGGTCCGCCCCGTGGGAGAAGGCGTCCATCGCCTTATCGAAGGTGGTTATGGAGTTGTTTGCGATCAGCATCAGGGGAGAGGCGTTTCTGAGCTGGCGGATCTTGTTGTGCCCGAAGTCCATCAGGTCAACGTGAAGGATATCCGCCCCCGCCTTCCAGACGGTGCGGGCGAGATCCTGGTCGTTCGCCGCGACACCCGCCCGGACCTTCACCGAGACGGTCACATCCGCTGCTTTAAGGGCGCGGATGATCTCGACGAGCTTTGCCGGATGCTGCAGGAGGTACTCGCCGCACCCGGCTTCAAGCATCGCCGGCTGCCTGCAGTGGGCGTCGATCTCGTAGACCACGCGGTCCTCGAACGCGCCTGCTATCTCGCCGTAGGCGGCAGGCGTGCTCCCGCGGAGGTTGATGCCCGTCACAACGTCGCTCTGTTTCAGGGCATTGACCTCTTTCTCCAGCGCCTCCAGGGGATCTTCATATAAGAACTCCTTCCGACCCGCCTCTGCCATCCGCCGACTTGCGTCAAGGGTAGGGCCGTCGATGGAGTAGCCGCCGATGAAAGCGGCTCCGACATGAGCCGCCCGCTCAAGAACGTATGCCGCATCCACGATCCCGGCCATGGATGCGATTGCTATCGGTGTTTTTACGATCCGATCGTTTATGAGGAGTTCAAAACGATCATATGCTTCCATCATACTTCTCCATCTGTTGGTGGTGAGAAAGGATATTGATTTGTATCCAGGCCCGGCAGATCGTACTCCTCACCGGAGCGGGTGAGCGCACAGCAAAGCCGGAAATCGTCGATCGAGATGCCGGGGACGTTGCCGTAATACTGAAGCACCGTATCCCAGGGCATAAGGTATGCCTCCTTCGCCCTCCCCACACCGAACCGGAACTCGACGGCAAGGAAGCCGCGTCGTCCGGTCCTACGGATGAAGTCGGTGATCGCGTCGATCTGGTGGACGTTGTTTTTGTCGGAGTGGAAGTGCTGGGAGAAGTAGAGTTTCTTGCCCGATATTGACTTGCACTCGATGGCCAGGTAGTAGCGGGGATCGAGAGAGTCCACGAGAACGTCGACGTACTGGGTATTGAATTTGCTCTGCTTGAGCCGGTAGGCGAATCCGTGGGTCTGCCGGTGCGTGAAGAATCGGTTGATACAATAGGTGATCTCCCGTTCGAAGTTTGCCATCACATAGATCTCGAACCGGGCCCTTAAAAACAATCGGTAATTATTTTAATATAGTGTCGTAGTACCTTGTAACATATGGCACTTAAAGGAATGTTACTGGTCGGACACGGGAGCAAGCTCCCCTACAATAAGGAACTCATCGAGACCACCGCAGATCTCATCGCCCGGAAGACGGATAAATACCTCGTCAAACCCGGCTTCATGAGCCTCAACACCCCTACGGTGGAGGAGCAGCTCGAGGCGTTCCGGAGCGAAGATATCGAGATGCTTGTCGTCGTCCCGCTCTTCCTCGCAAAGGGTGTCCATATCAACAAAGACATACCGGAGATCCTCGGCCTTCCTGAAGGACACCGGCGCGGCACGTTCCAGCTGAGTGGGAAGGCGGTGCCGCTCGTCTACGCCAACCCCATCGGCAGCGACCCGCTCCTTGCCGAACTGATGCTGAAGAACGCATCCGACGCAATCGCCGAACTGAAACCCTGAAGGATATGCGAATCCTGGTGCTGGATACTATCCACGGCGGTGCCGAACTCGCCGGAGCGCTCCGTGGTGCCGGCCACCAGGTGGACGAGGTGGACGTCTACCGCGGCAAGGCCGGCATCCCCATCGAGGAGGCGCTCGGCCGGACCTACGATCTCGTCACCGCACCGGTCCATCTCGATCCCGATCACCCTCTTCTGCGGCATCACGGCCCCGCGGTCCCGCACCACGAGATGGTGCAGCGGGTTCTCGACGACGGCCGGCTCCCGTACCCCTTCATCGAGATCACCGGGGCGCGGGGGAAGACCACCACCGCCCACGCCCTCGCAACGCTCCTGCCGGGGCCCGGCATCCTGCACACCTCGACCGGGACCTACCGCTACCCGGAGCGGGAACTGCTCTGGAAGCGGAGCATCACGCCCGCCTCCCTGATACCGGCGGTGCGTGAGGCCGGGCGGATCGGCGGGTGGCTGGTCGCCGAGGAGTCGCTCGGGGTCACCGGCGCCGGGGACGTGGCGGTGCTGACCTCGGCAGAGGACTACCCGATCGCGGCGGGAAAGAAGCATGCGATCGCGGAGAAGTGCAGGCTGCTCTCCCGGGCGCGGACATCCGTGCTCCCGCCCGGAATCGATCTGGCTGGCGCGCTCGATGCCGGGGAGATGGTATCCTTCGAGGGGCAGACCTGCCTGTTCTCCGGGAACGGGGTCAGCGGGTCGTTTGAAAACCCGCTCTGCACCCTTGCAGGCTACCGCACCCCCTTCATGCTCGCGGCGGCGACCGCCTGCGTGCTCGGGATCGATCCCTCCCCATTCGGGCGGTTTACCGCCCTGCCCGGTCGGATGGCAGCCCGGCGGGAGGGAGATCTCCTGATCCTCGACAACGCGAACAGCGGGACGAACATGATGACCACCATTGAAGCCGCCCGCTACGCGAGGGAACTCTCGGGCAACGCGCCCCTGACGCTCGTCATCGGCGAGGAGGCCAGGGCTGTCTGCGAGGGGTTCTGTTCAGAGGACGTTCGGCGGACGGTGGCGGCCGTCAGGCCGGCGGGAGTCGTCTACGTCGGGGAGGGGCATCCGGCGGCGACCATCGATGCGGGGCTTGATGCCGCCAGAACGATCACCCCGGCGGGCGCGATCGTCCTTGCAGTAAAGACGTGGAGATAATTATGGATTACATTCAACCGAGACCGAGTTCTATCGTGGCGGCGCTCTACACCGCCCGCGACCTGGGGGTGGACGTGGCGGTCCTCCACGGCCCGTCGGGCTGCTCGTTCAAGCACGCCCGTCTCCTCGAAGAGGACGGCATGCGAGTGCTGACGACGTCGCTCGCGGACAACGAGTTCATCTTCGGCGGGCACGACCCGCTGATGCGGGTGCTCCGCTACGCAGAGGAAACGTTCTCGCCCCGCCGGATGGCGGTCGTCGGGACGTGTGTCGCGATGATCATCGGAGAAGACCTCCAGTCCGCGATCCAGGATGCAGGGATTGAGACCCCGGCGATCGCCGTGGATATCCACGCCGGGTTCCGGGAGAACATCGACGGCGTGCTTGCGACGCTCGAGCCGGCGGCGGCCGCCGGCTGGATCAGCGGCGACGAACTGGAACGTCAGCGCTATCTCCTCGCAAAGGCAAACGAGGTGGAGCGGCTGCGGGGAGCGGCCTCCCGGACCTACATCGAGCCCTCCCGTGGCGACCTCAAGCACATCGCGGCGGAACGTCTCGCGGAACTCGCCGATTCCGGTGCCAGAGGAGTTGCGGTCATGAACGCGAAGAAAGAGACCGCCTACATGTTTGCCGACGAACTCCTCGCCCTCCACGACGCCTGCCCGGACGCCGCCGTCACCTATATCGCGAACCTCGAAGACCGCGGTCTCCCGAAGGTGCGGGAGGACGCCGGGCGGATCCTCGCCGGGATGCGGGAGCGGGGGGTCGACCCCGAACTTCTCGGGGCGCTCGACGAGTACGGGGCAAACGGCCCTGCGATCGGGGAGCGGATCAGGGAGATCAAACCCGACTTCGCCCTCATGGTCGGGGTTCCGCACGCCGTCCCGCCGGAGTACACGGAAGGCATCGAGGTCTTCTCGATCACGAACGGCCCCCGGCAGGTGGAGCCGCTCCGGGAGATGGGGCACCGGCACGTCATGGTCGAGATCGACCTGCACCCGAAGACCCTCGGCGTCCGGGAGATCGTCGCAAGCGAGTTCGGGGAAGTCCTCCGGAGCATGCGATGAAGTCCTTCCTTGTTGCCGGCGACCGCTCCGGGAGCGGGAAGACAAGCATCACTCTCGCGCTCTCGGCCCTCCTCTCAGCCGACCGGGCCGTCCAGACCTTCAAGGTGGGGATGGACTACATCGACCCCTCCTACCTTGCCGGGGTGACCGGGCGGCCCTGCCGGAACCTGGACGGCTACGTGATGAGCCCGGACGAGGTCCGGGCGGTCTTTGCCCACGGGTGCCGGGGGGCGGACGTCGCGGTCGTGGAGGGGGTGCGGGGGCTCTTTGAGGGCGCGGAGGCGCTCACCGACCTCGGGAGCACGGCCGCGATTGCAAAGCAGCTCAACCTGCCGGTCATACTCGTCATCAATGCCCGGAGCATCACCCGGAGCGCCGCGGCGATCGTGAAGGGCTTTCTGGCCTTCGACCCGGATGTCGATATCCGGGGAGTCATCTTGAATAACGTCACCGGGACCCGGCACCAGGAGAAGGCGGTCCGTGCAATCGAGCACTACTGCGGTGTCCCGGTCGTCGGGGTCATCCCCCGCACGGCGGAGATGGAACTCGCGATGCGCCACCTTGGCCTCGTTCCCTACCGGGAAGGGCAGGAGCACGGGGAATTCCTCGCGCGTATCGACCTCGTCAAGAAGAAGATCGGTGAGCACGTCGACCTGGACGCCCTGCTCTCCCTCGCCCGGGAGGGCGAGCCGCCGACAGAGGAGAGTGCTGTCTACGCGGCGGTCGATCCGGACGTCCGGATCGGCGTCGCGCTCGACGAGGCATTCAACTTCTACTACGCGGATCTGTTTGATATACTGGCATCGTGCGGGGTGGAGGTGGTTCCGTTCTCCCCGATCCACGACCGGCTGCCGGAGGCCGACGGCTACATCCTCGGCGGCGGCTACCCGGAACTCTTCGGCGCGGAACTCGAAGAGAACACCGCAATGCGGGAGGGACTCCGCGAGGTCTCCCGGAACGGCACCCCGGTCTACGCGGAGTGCGGGGGGCTGATCTACCTCACCGACCGGATGGTTCTCGCCCGGGGGTTCATGGACGCGGAGGAGGAGAGAGCCTACGAACTCGCCGGGGTTTTTGCGGGCGAGACCCGGATGCCGGCACGCCGAATGCTCGGCTACGTCGTGGGGGCGAGCGCGGCGGGGAGCCCGATGGGCAAGGCGGCCTTTAAGGGGCATGAGTTCCACTACAGCAGCGTCGACCTCGCGCCGGAGACGCGCTTCGCCTACCGGCTGAGCCGGGGGAGCGGGATCCAGGGAGGATTCGACGGTGCGGTCCGGGACCGGACGATCGGGAGTTACACGCACCTCCACCCGGTGGCGAGCAGAGGGATGCTCGCGCACTTTGTGGACTGCTGCCGGGACTGAGGGGCGCAGCCCCTACTTTTGATACTTCGCGTGAGTCGAGATGTATGGGTAACTCTGCAGGGGATTCGATCTCAGGGAGAGTGATTCAGCAAAGCCGGAGACGCGGCACACCACGCCTCCGGTCGCCCGGGGCACGAAACGCAAAACATACAAGCGAATCGATACCACACTATTGCCATGTTAATTTACCTTGACGGCAGATTCGTCCCGGAGGAGGAGGCGAAGGTCTCGGTCTTCGACCACGGGCTCCTCTACGGCGACGGCGTTTTCGAGGGGATACGGGCCTACAACGGCAGGGTCTTCCGTCTCGACGAGCACATCGCACGGCTCTACGATTCGGCGAAGGCGATCGACCTTGCCGTCCCGATCACGAAGGAGGAGATGGCCGAGGCGATCAAGGAGACCCTGCGGAAGAACAACCTGCGGGACGCCTACATCCGCCCGATCGTGACGAGGGGCAAGGGCGACCTCGGTCTCGACCCCCGGAAGTGCGCGAAGCCGACCGTCATCGTCATCGCCGTCACCTGGGGCGCGATGTACGGCGACCTCTACGAGAAGGGCCTGCGGGCAGTCTGCGTCTCGGTCCGCCGCACCCCGCCGGAGTCGATGCCGCCGAACGTCAAAAGCCTGAACTACTTAAATAACATCCTCGCGAAGATCGAGGCGAACTACCGCGGCGTCGACGAGGCGATCTTCTTCGACACCAAGGGCTACATCGCCGAAGGCTCGGGGGACAACCTCTTCGTCGTCAAGGACGGCGCCATCATCACCCCGCCGACCTTAAACAACCTGCGCGGCATCACCCGGGCGGTCGTCCTCGAGATCGCGGAGTCGATGGGGATCACCCTCCTCGAGCGGAACATGGGCTACTTCGACCTCTACACCGCCGACGAGGTCTTCGTCACCGGGACCGCGGCGGAGGTCGGCCCGATCCGCGAGATCGACGGCAGGGTCATCGGGAACGGCAAGCCCGGCCCCGTCACCCGGCAGCTGATGGCGGCCTTCAAGGCCGTCACCCAGAAGGAAGGAAGCCCGATCGACGCGTGAGTAATCCGGCAGATTCCCTTTTTTTGACCCCGCGGGCGCCTCGCATGTATAAGTAGTACGCAGGGCAAGACAGGAGTGATTGCTCCCTGCAGGGCAGGACCGATGAGGGCTACCTTATGACGACCACCAGGGCAGTGAAGATCCCCCGGGCGACGTGCAAGCTCTTCGGCGCGATAAAGGCGCTCGCGACCATCAAACGGTGCGTCGTGCTCGTGCACGGGCCGAAAGGCTGCGTCTACCACATCAACTACATCCTCGGGATGCGGGGCGACCGCCCGTCCGAGATCTACTCGACGTGTCTCGACGAGCACGACGTCATCTTCGGTGCCGAGGAGAAACTCAGAGAGGCCATCGAGGAACTCGATGCTAAACTGCGGCCCGATCTCATCGCGGTCCTCTCCTGCTGCGTCTCAAGCATCATCGGCGAGGATATCATCGCCGCGGTGAAGGACGCCTCGACAGACGCACGGGTCGTCGGGATTGAAGCCGGGGGTTTTGAGGGCGATTTCCGGACGGGCTACAGCGAGACCCTCCGCCGGCTCGTCGAGGAGTTCGTCCGGGGACCCTGCGTTGCCGAGGAGCGGTCCGTCAACCTGATAGGCCTTCTCCGGGGCGGGCCGGACCTGCGGGAGCTCGTGCGCATCCTCGACCTCGCCGGCATCCGGGTCAACGCGGCGCTTACCGCCGACGCAACGCTCGATGACCTCGAGCGCCTGGGTTCTGCGGCGCTCAACGTCGTCGTCTGCGAGCCGGCGGGGAAGGAGGCCGCCGAGGCGCTCGAGCGGATCTGCGGCACCCCGTTCATCGTCGCCGACATCCCCGTCGGGCACGCTGCCACCGTCCGGTTCCTCGACCGTATCGCCGAGTCCCTCGGGCTTCCGTCCTACGCGGGGCATGAGCCCGACACCGACGGCACCTGCCGCGAAGTCCTCGCCGGCCGGCGGGTGGCGATTATCAGCGGGCCGACGCGGGCGATCTCCATGACCCTCTTCCTCGCGGATCTCGGCCTTGCGCCGTCACTCATCGTCGTGGACTTCGACTCGGACACCCTGGAGCGGCTGAAGGACCTGGCCGGCCCGGAGTGCGAGATCCTGATCGAGCCCGAACAGGAGGAGATCCGGGAGAAGCTCGAGGCCTGCCGGATCGACCTGGTCTTCGGCGGGATGCTCGAGAAGCCCCTCGCCGCATCGCTCGGGATCGAATTCGTGGACATGATGCACGGCAGCCAGAGGACGCTCGGGTTTGCCGGCGCAGAGCACCTCATCAAGGCGCTTGGGAAGCAGAAGCCCCGCCGGGGCGGCGGGTGCGGGTAAGAGGGGGCGGCGGCGCGTGGTGCCCCGGAGAAGGGAAAAGACTGGCCATTGACCGGACCGGCCGGGATTCTCCGGACATAACTTTTTTATCCGCTCACGCCCAAGTTGTATAGCACTTCGGTGCACGCATCATATCCGCTGCTATAGTGTAGGGGCCAATCATGTCGGCCTTTCACGCCGACGACAGGGGTTCGAATCCCCTTAGCAGCACTCCCTTTTGGCGAAAGGACTATGAAATTGGTCTGAATGCCGGAAACGCTTTCTTTAATCAGAGTATCGATAAATCGGGAAGCGTTATGCGTCGAGTTATTCAATATTTCTTGCGCTTCATGCGACAGGGTGATGTGTCGGGTTTGCCGGATTCGGCCTTTGCTTGTTGCGCTTTCGTTTTCCTCGGTTTTACTCATGTTTTCCCACGCCTTTTCTCTTTGTAGCCACCTGTGGCTATGTGTGGCCACAGTATTACCGATCTGTTATCGGTGTGAGGGTAAAAACAGGATGTAACTATCGCCGTTTGTGGTGCGTCCGAATATTTGCTGTTTTCGGGGGCGACTTGTAGATGATCAAATTCAGAAAATGCGGCGTGATACTAAGGAAATGATTCGTAAAGTACGATTACGGTTTTATTCTATAATATTTTTTTCAGATGAGTAAAGAGTTGCAATCAATAAGAAAAGATTATAACCTTCTTAATTGCAGAAATCAATATGCTGGAAGAGTCTAAAAAAGATAGCACTAAAAAGTTAAAAGGAATAGCCAAGATAGAAGTGTCTGGGTATAAATCGTATCCACAGTTAAAATCAATTATAATTAGACCACTAACTATCTTGGCTGGTGCAAATAGTTCTGGTAAATCCAGTATAATCCAGCCCCTTTTACTAATGAAACAGACCATTGAGAAAAGCTATGATCCAGGGCCTTTATTGCTGGATGGACCGCATGCCACTTTTACAAAAATTGACCAAATGTTATCAAAAAATACACGACGTAAAATGTTTTCAGTCTCCATTGAAGATGAAGAGGGTGTAAAATATAAATTCACTTATCAAAAAGATGCTAAAACAGGATTAAAACTATATGAGGAAAAATATGATGATACAATCAGAAAAATTATTTTAAGGCCCTATTGGTCCCACGATATGATAGCTAAGAAAAATCCTTTTCTTGCAGATTTTTATAATAGAATTCTCGAAAAGGAGAAGGATAATGTAAAAGAGTTGAAAGAAGAAGAAAAAGCCAAGTTACATTTAGAGATCAAACGAAATAGATGTTTTTTGGAAATCAAGGATTTAATAATAAGACAAAAATCTGGAGGTTCTATACAATACGGTTTATTCAATTCAACAAGGATTGAAGGGCATATATCAGGTATTATACATCTCCCTGCTTTAAGGGGAAATCCAAAGCGTTTATACCCTAAAACTGCAATTGGATTGAAGTTTCCCGGCACATTTGAAAATTACACTGCTAGTATTATAACAAAATGGAAAAACAGTGATAAGGAGAAGAATCAGAAATTAATTGGTGCATTAGATAAAATGGGTTTGTCAAAAGCAATCAATACTAAAGAGGTTGAAGATACCTACGCTGAAATAAATGTATCCCTCGTTTCTCAAGACAAGAATAGGCCCATGCGAAGTATAAACATTGCAGATGTTGGATTTGGAGTATCACAGACATTGCCAGTAATTGTATCACTTTTGGTTGCAGCCGAAGGACAGTTAGTATATATTGAACAACCTGAAATTCATTTGCATCCTAAAGCTCAATATGAGTTAGGTGGGATTATCGTTGATGCGGCAAATCGAGGAGTGAAAGTTGTAATCGAAACGCACAGTGATATATTAATATTGGGCATTCAAACTCTTATTGCTGACGGCAAGCTCGATCCGAAGGATGTAATTCTGCATTGGTTTTCGCGTAATCCCGATGGTTTTACAGAGATTAATTCATCGTATTTGAATATCGATGGATCATATAATCATGAAACATGGCCTTCAGATTTTGGATCTATAAATTTATATGCCAAATCACGTTTTCTTACCGCCAGCGAAAAGCACTTGGCAAAAAAGGGCGCTGGTGGGGTTTAAAATGCGGCTTGTAGTGGATACCTGTATCTACTGCTCTTCGACTAATAACAAATGTAATCCCCACACAAATGCACAGCGCTCAAGAGCAATACTTGAACTGATTTACAATCAAAATCATACTATTGTTATATCTCCCGAATTAGAAAGAGAATATAAAGACAATTTTTCTTCTTTTGGTTATGATTGGTATGCAGAGATGAGAAAAGCTGGGAAAGTACAATTGATTGAAGATCACTTGAATATCCAGCTTCGCAACGAACTACAATATGGCGTCTGTCTGGTATTTTCTAGAGATGGTAAGGATAAAATTAGAAGTGTATGGAGAGAAATTGATAGGGATATTCATCTAATTGAGGTAGCTTTGCTTACAGATAACGCAGTTATTTCAGATGAGCTGGTTTGTTATGAGAATATTCGTTCGTTAACGGTCGAGGAGAGCATTCATTCCATTTTCCACTTACTCAGGTCAATAAAATGGATTATCCCTGAAAATTGTATAGATTTCCTAGAAGAGCTAAGTTCTTGGCTTAAAGGAGAGGAAGATCATCCTTGCTCTTGGTTTTTATTAAATGGGACAGGTATTTGTTGTGAGTAATCCTTTGATAATAAAATACAAATGTTAAAGAAAAATTTTTATTTGTTTAAGCTCTGGAAGGTCCGCGGCTAAGGATTAACTAAAAACATTACAAATTTGTGCAATTCATGTATAGAGCACTTATGTTTTGGTTCACTGTAAACTGATCCACTTTTGCCCAAAAGGCTCACCATAAATTGATCCACCTATCCCCCCTCCGGTTCCACCATTGAGATCCCTACATTCCCGGAACTCATAACGAGCTGTGCCCAAACTGATTGTATTTCAATTAAAATCCGAAATAGAATGAATTCTGTGGATTGGCATAAACGGGCTCGTTATGTGTTACACATAACGAGGTGTAAATTGATTGCTTTGATTTCAAAGGATGATTGGGATTTAGGGGGCAATAATGGCGCGGGTCGATCGGACTCGTTATGTATTGTCGGGAATCCAGGGTGCAGGATTGTCAGCGAAAGTGCAGAGAGAACGGCTTTGAAGCGAAAGAGTTTGTCGATTCAATGGGACAGGGGTATATTCGCCTGTACCGTGCCGGCGGGGGCGATAAAGTCATCAAACTTGAAAGACCCGTGTGGGCGGATCAGTGGATGACATACTACGACCTCGAAGTGCCCCATCACCGGCACTGGACAACACTGAAAGAATAAGTTCTGTATCAGAACATATTTTTACTATCACTCACTACTGCTTATTACCCGTCAGCGTACCCGTAGCGCTCGTGAGGGGAGCACAGGTGCTGTAGTTGCACAGGAGAAGTGATTATGTCAGAAAAGGAACTGCCCGAGCTTCCTGAAGAACTCGAGGAATTTCTGGACAAACCGTATGGCGGCTTATTCGGGAATACGGTTCTCGCTCAGGTCGTTGAAGAGATCGTCGCCGATCCAACGATGGACTATCGGCCCGGGTACCTTGAGGAGATGACGGGCAAAAAGGCCCCCAGCATCAGAGAGGCACTCAGGGTGCTCGTCAAACTCGGACTGATCGAGAACGTATCAAGTGACGTACAACATCCCG
>Ga0208462_1001414_pt1 | contig 16235 bp, 7 predicted proteins | sample AD_SCU001_MetaG_FD_184452 | JGI IMG/M metagenome (GOLD analysis project Ga0208462, IMG submission 184452) | Active sludge microbial communities of municipal wastewater-treating anaerobic digesters from China - AD_SCU001_MetaG (SPAdes) (version 2) | ecosystem: Engineered > Bioreactor > Anaerobic >...
AAATGAAAACACTCTCATTTATGAGAAGTCTCGCTAAACGACCGGCGCATGTTCGCAATTATTTTAAGCACCCGAAAGTTGATTATGCCGCTTAAAATTGACATATTCAATTGCCGGAGTAATAAATTCTTGACATTTAAAAAGGCAAGATGATTTGCAGTAAAATAATGTGAGGATTTAATTATGACAGATGTCAAGAATCGAGACGTGACAGCGTTTACCAGTTCTCTACTCTACCTTCACTAACTCACAGGGCGGGCGGGCTTATGTCTATGAAGCTTATGTGTCAGGCATGCTCATATGCTAAATAAAACCGGCGCATGCCGGATACGTTTTATCCGTCGTCGTTGCGGAGTATGCCTAAAGTACGCTTCTATCCTCATTGTTCGCGCGCCTTGCATTTGGAGCTTTTGACGAAGCCATTGGAAAATGCTGGTAAAGAAAAGGAGGATGGTCAATGAACAAAATAGCAAAAATTATTTCGATTATAGCATTAATATTTTTTGCACTGATCACAAACTCATGGGGAGATCATATGTTTGATAAGAAATTGAGCGTAAAAGAGAATATGGAAAAATATATGCGCACAACTTACGGCAAGGAATTTGTCCTGAGCGAGCCACGCCTTGTTGGCGGTGGTTGGGGACGTCCCGCCACAACGTACGTCTCCAAAAAGGCATATCCTGTCGATGACCATGAGATAAAATTCGATATTTCCTGGGACACACAAGAACGCACTTATATAGATACCTATCTTGCGGCAAGGTGGTCAATGGAAGGCAGAATGGCGATGGAGCGAAAGCTGCGCGAGGTATACGGCGAAGGAAACTTTTTCATCAGAAAATACTTCTCTGCCTGGAACGACGCCAAGGATCAGAAATTCACCTGGGCGGATGTCATGAAGAACCGTTCGCAGTGCAACCGCATAGATTTCAGTTACTTTGTTTTTTTTGACGGCGCACTCAACAGGAAGAAGGAAGCGCAACGAGCCTATAAAATTCTTAAGGCAAACTTCATTGATTACAAGGTGAGGCAATACCACTTTAGTGTGTATCTCATGTACAGTAATAAAAAGAAAGAGTTCTTTGATATGTGGACTGATGAGAAAAGAAGGAAGCATGAGGACCAAGATACGATGCATAAATCGGAACTCCTGAAGGACTGGATACGTGTGAATTATTCAAAGATTAGGTTAGAAAACGGTTCCAATAAAATATTGGATCAAGAGGTAAAATCGGCAGAAGATTTATTAAATACAAGATTTCAGATAAAGGAGGGCAAGTAGTGTGGCTTTGTCTCTCTCAAATGCACAGGAGCTTCTGTTAAGCAAGTTATCGTATCTTGATTTTGCAAAAAACGCACTTGATTTTAATGATAACTACAAAGGTGAAACACTGGGACAAGTGGCGCGGGATTTATTAGATCCTAATAATCCAAGACTGGGGCAACTTGACCTTGATGGCCGCCTCCCCGGCGGGCTTGGCGAAGCTCAGTTCCGCGACGCCCTGAGTGCAATTGCAGCCGACCCTACACTCAGCAATATGACTTTAACTAATTTTGTAAATAATAATGGAGATGGCAATTCCGGTTATGTGGGCTACGCCTTGAGCAGCGCAGAAAATAATGCCTGCATTATTCTAAGCCGTGGTTCGGAATCGGACCCCACAAATGGTTCCCTTTTGCAGGATTGGATATATACCAATGTTTTGGGCGTAGGAATAACCGGTCAAGCACAGCAGTTTAATGACGCAGTGGCGTTTGCCAGAGCCAGCAGTGCAGGATACGCGGAAACACTTGCTGTTGGTCATTCATTGGGGGCGGGATTATCATTGTACATAGCTGCTTGTGTTAATGGAGTTGTCGCGCACGGATATGACGGGCCGGGAATAGGCCAGATGTTAACTCTGGCCCAACTTAATCAGCTTATAAGCAGCGGTTCTATAAATTACGTCGCAAACAGCGATATTGTTGGACCAATTCGCTATATTCCAGGAATTACACAATTTGTGCAAACCAATCCCAACGCGTTTTATGGCTGTAATGAGTTGGCAAATGATAAATTTTGGGGCGGTCATCTCATGGATGCCTTTAACGTGGTTAATGGTAATGTGGTGCCGACAACGGACAGAACAGCTGTGTCATATATTTCAGAAATAGTTGCAGGCAGATTCTTCACGGAAAGGTTGAACCGGCCTTTCCTGTTTGCTAAACGTGCTGTAGAATTGATAGAAATGGTTTATGAAACAACCAGTAACATTGTTCATTCCGATATTAAAGGCGCAGGTATACTTGTAAACAAGGTGCTGGATACAGCATCTTCAATTATTAACGCAGCAATGGAATATGGCGAGGCGGAAATAAAAAATGGTTTAGAAACAATAAATGATATCTCCGATTCTGTTAGCAAGATTGTTCAATCTGGCATTGAAGAAGCAAATAACATAATCAATAGGGTGTTAGACACAACGGCAGATGTTTTGGATTTAATTAGCGGAAAGAGCAATGACGTATTTAATAGTGGCATGAATATGCTTAGCAGGCTTTCCAGCGAGATATCAAGTATTTGTCAAGATATAAATTTTGATAATATACGTAATTCCATTTCCACCCTTTTCACAACCGCCCAGAAATATGTTCTCCGAAACGACCCGTTGACTTTGGACCTTGACGGAGACGGGATCGAAACCATTGGCATAGATTCTAACAATCCCATTTTATTTGATCATGACGGAGATGGCATTAAAACAGGCACGGGGTGGATAAAACCGGATGATGGGTTTCTTGTTCTGGACCGCAACAGTAACGAAACAATAGACAACGGCACAGAGCTTTTCGGCGATTCCACTCCTCTGTATGGAGGAGGAACCGCAACAGACGGCTTTGCCGCGCTGCGACAGGAAGACACGAACAATGACGGCGTCGTAAATAACCTTGACGCCAACTGGAACAATCTTAGAATCTGGCAGGATGTAAATTCTGACGGAATTTCTCAAAGCGAAGAACTCTTGACCATGGAACAGGCCGGTGTTGCCGGTATCAATGTCGCCAATATCGAGAACAGCCAGACACTGCCTAACAGCAATCAGATTGCCGACATCGGCACTTACACTAAGACAGACGGTACAATAAATAAAGTCGGTACTGTATCCCAGATGGCCGACGTTAATTTTGCCGTGGATACCTTTAACAGAGAGTTTACTGATACAATACCGGTATCGGCGGAAGTGGAGATTTTGCCGGAGATGAATGGCACCGGGTTATGCCGCGACCTGCATGAAGCGGCCAGCCTTTCGACTGTTTTAGAGGATGTGCTGAATCAGTATTCCCAATTAACTACCAGGCAGGAACAACAGGCCATGCTGGATACGTTGCTTGATGCTTGGGCGGATACATCGGGTCTGACGGAAACAATGGAAGACCGTGATCCGGATAATTACCGAATCGTCTATAATCGCATAGGCGATGTTTGCCGTTTAGATAATTATGTCACAGGCGGCAGTGGAAGCGGTGGATCCGGTGGCGGTGGGGTAGGCGTATATGTAAAAGATGTCGAAAATCCCATTCTGACGGAAAGCTACAGGCAACTGATTGCCAGGTGGAATCAAAAGCTGCATATTCTGGAAGCATTCAACGGCAGATACTTTTTTATGTTTCCTGATCAGACACAGGAAGGTGGTTCGGCGGTAACCGGTATGACAATTGGTTTGGAAAGTGACGTCGGCGGCGGCTATATCAGCTTCGGCGAAACAGTTCAATATCTGGTGATTGACTTATATCAGCCGCAGATTACCATGCTCGAGGAAGCTTACAAAGATTTGCGGGAATCGGTTTATCAAACGCTATTTTATCAAACAAGGTTTCAGACAGAATTCGCGCCGCTTCTTGATCTAATCAGTCTTGATGTTGGCGTCGACGGACAATGCAATTTTAATTTTACACAACTGGAACAGCATTTCCACGATGCCATTGCCGCCAATCCGGCACAGGGAATGAGTGACTTGATTGAATTCAACAAGTATGTGGCCGCCAACTATTTGCCTTCGGAATGGAAAGGCAACGAAATAATGATCGATTATTACCATACATTAACCACTTCGCCGGAATTGCAGGCAGTATATGTGGACTTGATGACGTATGTCGTGCAGACAACATCCTACTATACCGGATCGGAAAGGAATGAAATAATTGTTTCGCGAACAGCGGGCGGTAATGTTGACGGCGGCTCCGGCAATGATGTGCAAATCGGTAGTTCAAACATTGACATACTGGCCGGTGGAGAGGGCAACGATATATTGGATGGTGGTGAAAGTAATGATGTATTAAGTGGCGGACTTGGAAGTGATACATATATTTTCAGAATTGGTTCCGGCAATGACACTATCAACAATTACGCCGCCGATTATGCGACGACCATTGATACAGTAATGTTTGGGCCTGGTATAACACTTTCCGACCTGGAAATGGTGGAACTCTGGCCATATGACATGAGGATCAACATCCTTGGGACGACGGATTCACTGCTGATGTCCCAGTGGTTTAATCATGGCGGTAATTACAACAGTGAGGCTTACAGAGTCGACAAGTTTGTATTTGATGACGGGACGGTAATGACGGCGGCGGAATTGGAGTCGGCGCTGGGTTACAAGGTCTACGGTACAGAGAATAACGACAATCTTTATGCCACATGTGCCAACGAAATACTGTATGGATATGCGGGGAACGACATGCTTCTGGCATATGCCGGCAATGACATTCTGGATGGTGGAGCAGGTGCGGATACCTTGCAGGGCGGAGAAGGAGGCGACGTACTTCTCGGTGGTGCGGGCAATGATTACTTGTATGGAAATGAAGGCAACGATGTTTATAAATTCAATTTAGGCGACGGCGCCGATTTTATCAGCAATTACGCCGCCGATTATGCGACGACCATTGATACATTGGTATTCGGTTCCGGCATAACACCGTCCGATTTAGAGCTGGTCAAGGTAAGCACATACGACATGAGGATCAACATCCTTGGGACGACGGATTCATTGCTGATGTCCCAGTGGTTTAATCATGACGGTAATTATAACAGTGAGGCTTACAGAGTCGACAAGTTTGTATTTGACGACGGGACGGTAATGACGGCGGCGGAATTGGAGTCGGCGCTGGGTTACAAGGTCTACGGTACAGAGAATAACGACAATCTTTATGCCACATGTGCCAACGAAATACTGTATGGATATGCGGGGAACGACATGCTTCTGGCATATGCCGGCAATGACATTCTGGATGGTGGAGCAGGTGCGGATACCTTGCAGGGCGGAGAAGGAGGCGACGTACTTCTCGGTGGTGCGGGCAATGATTACTTGTATGGAAATGAAGGCAACGATGTTTATAAATTCAATTTAGGCGACGGCGCCGATTTTATCAGCAATTACGCCGCCGATTATGCGACGACCATTGATACATTGGTATTCGGTTCCGGCATAACACCGTCCGATTTAGAGCTGGTCAAGGTAAGCACATACGACATGAGGATCAACATCCTTGGGACGACGGATTCATTGCTGATGTCCCAGTGGTTTAATCATGACGGTAATTACAACAGTGAGGCTTACAGAGTCGACAAGTTTATATTTGACGACGGGACGGTAATGACGGCGGAGGAATTGGAGTCGGCGCTGGGTTACAAGGTCTACGGTACAGAGAATAACGACAATCTTCATGCCACCTCTGCCAACGAAATACTGTATGGATACGCAGGTGACGACTACATTGCTGCTAATGCCGGAGATGATACGCTTATCGGCGGATCAGGCAATGATACGCTGGTTGGTTGTGCTGGCGCGGACACATACCTATTTGGCAGAACCGACGGCAATGATACGCTCAATGAAACCGCAGAAGTGAGCGGAGATATCGATACTCTGAAACTTACTGACGGCATAACTAACACAGAGCCGGTTTTAGTCAAGCAAAACAACGACCTTTATGTATTTATCGATTCCGGCAACTACATGCGGATTGTAAATGAATTTCAGCAGACGAATTACGGAATTGAGAGACTGGAGGTAGCGGACGGCCATTATATTACCCGTGCTGATATCCAGAAGATAGTAGATACTATGAGCGTCATAAACAACAATACAGGCATGGATGTCATGCAGAAATACAACGCCATGATGGCCGATCAGCAATACCAGAATGTTCTGGCGCAAAGCTGGCAACAGTAGAATCGGATACAGCCGGGTGATGAAGGAAGAAAATTACATCGATGATAGCCGAGTCGAATAGACTCGACTAAGTACAGCAAGAACCGGAATGAAAAAATAATTTGAAAAAAGAGGCCTTTGCATAAAACCTCCACTGGTCATTCCCGGCCCTTAGTCAGGCGTATGCCTGGTGACGCGGGATACAGGAAATACATGATGTAACTGGATTCCCACCTCGCGGGAATGATGTATTTGCTTGGTTTGTTCTGTTTTTCAAAGGTCATAAATTAGAAAATAAAAAAGTAAAAGCAAATTGAGTAAATTTAAAGCAGCTGTTGCTGCAATAGTTTTAACAATATTGGTTTACAGGGCCCATAACGGTTGGGCCGGCGCGTTAACATATCGTGACGTACTTCTCGACAGCATCAACTATTCAGCATCCTTAAGAGTGAAATCCGAAGACATCAATATATCGAATGCTCAGTACCGCAGCAATTATGCTGAATTGTATCCGGTAATAAATTTAACCGGAAGCGCGGAACGCTATGAAAATCTTGATAATCGCAACGACAGCAATCTTTATTCGATAAATAACGAAGTTGTCGGCGGCAGCTCCAGCGCCTGGCGTTCGGGCTTCTATTTGTTCGGCCAGTATTATTTATCCCACTGGTACAAGAAACGGCATGAAGTCGGTTATTATGAGAAAATCAGAGATTCTTCCGTTCATCAGTGCGAAATTGAATTAAAAAAAATTGTTAAGGAAGTTACGGAAATATTCGGCGCCATAGTCGAGGGAAAAATAAAATTGGAATACGCGGATAAAATTCTTAACCGGCTTTCCAAAATTTACACTGTGAAAAAAGAAGCTTTTAGAGCAGGCCAGTTTTCTTATGAAGATGTGCTCAAAGCTGAAGCAGATGCTGTTGAGAGCGAAAAAGAAATAACAAAAATTAGAAAAGAACTGGCCGAATATCTGGAACGCCTGAGTAATTTTACGGGAAAAAGATATTCCGTCGGTGATACAGAAATTGTTAATCTTCCCATTACCGGAGATCCTCCCATTATCAGTGAGAAAAGCAGCATCGAAGGAACGCCGGAGTATCAGGCGCGACGAAAAGAACTCGAAGCGGTCAAAAGAAAGGAAAAGGCAGATGCTAATAATTATCTGCCGGATGCTTCGCTTTATGCAAGATATGATTTTTACGGCAGCAGTTCAGACGGATTGGATTGTGCGCTGAATGATGTGCGGCAATCAGCGTATAATGTCGGATTAATGATCAGCATTCCAATTTTCGACGGCGGAGTTAAAAAATGGCGGCGCAGGCAAAGCCTTTATGAAATTAAAAAGCAGGAAGAAAGCATCCGGCAGGTGATTAACGAGAAAAACAGGGATTTAAAAATACTGCGTGCGGGATATGCAGAAATTTCCAAATCGTTTAATCATTTTAAAAAGCTCAACGACCAGTATCGGAAAATGATCAATATCAGTAACAAGGCTCTGTCCCTCGGTGAAAGAAGCAAACTTGATGTTATGGAGCTGGAGAAGGATGCTCTGGCTGTAGAAAGAGATTGCAAAATCATGGAACATTCCGTGGCCGTTTATCAAAAGCAAATAGCATTGGAGCTGGACTATAAAAATTATGTGAGCGAATACAATGGAGACTGGGCTTGTAAGTATTGAAGTAGTATCGAAGATTCATTCCGTCAACATTGATATTCAGGCTGTGCAAAGGCGCTACTTTGTCGAACGGGAACTTACCGGTGAAGAGGTGGTGCGGATTTTGAGGGATCACGGCATTCGCTCGCGGCTGAAAAAATTAAAATCAATAGAAACCCTTTTTAAATATCCCCTGCCTTTGATAATCCTTTCCACAGATAATGAATTCCACATTCTAATCGGCAGAAAAGATGAAAAGATGTTCATCTTTGACTGCAAGGAAAAAAAGCCGCGTGAAATGACGGAAGCGGAGTTCCTGCAATTCTGGAGCAGGGAAGCCATTGCTCTGTATCCCCGCTTCACCAGGACGGAATTTTTCCTGAACATGAAATGGCTTTTCAAGGAATTTTATAAACACCGGCCTGTATTTGCCGCCGTGGTTACGGCATCATTTTTTATTCAATTGTTCGGTCTCGTCAGCCCTCTTTTTATTCAGGTGATTATTGACAAGGTTTTGGCCCATCACGCTCTTGCCACTCTGGAAGTTGTAGCCGGTGCATTTCTGATTGTTCTGATCTTCGATACAATTATGAACCTGATGCGCAATTATCTGCTTTATCATACCGCCAATAAAGTAGATGCCAGCCTGGGGGCGAAAGTATACCGGCATTTGCTGTCTTTGCCCTTCCGTTATTTTGAAGTACGCAAGGTGGGAAATATCATCGCCCGTGTACGCGAACTGGAGAATCTGCGGCAGTTCATGACGAATATATCGCTGAATGTACTGCTCGACACCTTATTTTCAGTGGTGTTCATCGCTATCATGACCGTCTACAGCGGTTATCTGACATTGATTGTATTATGTTTTGTACTGGCGATTGCCGTCATATCATTTGTGGCGACCCCAATGATTAAAACACGACTCGATGAAAAATTTCAGAAAGGCGCCACCAATCAGTCCTTTCTTGTGGAGTCGATTACCGGCATCCAAACTGTAAAATCATTGGCGATTGAAGGTAAAATGATCAGGGATTGGGAAAAGAGTCTCGGCGATTATATTCTGTCGGCCTTCAAGCTTTCCAATATGGGGAATGTGGCGGTAACATCGTCGCAGGCCCTGCAGAAGATGATGACACTGGCGGTAATTTATTTCGGTGTAAGTCTTGTTTTTGATAAAAGTATGAGCGTAGGGCAACTTATTGCTTTCCAGATGTTTGCTTCGCAGTTGAGTGGACCGATATTGCGGCTGGTTCACATGTGGCAGGACTTCCAGCAGGCCAAGCTTTCTCTGGTCAGAATCGGAGACATCATCAATACACCGTCCGAGGTCACGGGTGGTGCAATTGCCGTTAAACAGCTTAAAGGCAATATAGCGGCAGAGAATGTTTCTTTTCGTTATGCACCGGACAGTCCATTGGTGCTGGACGGAGTCAGTTTCAAAATTAATGCGGGTATGATGGTGGGTATTGTCGGACGCAGTGGCTCCGGCAAAAGCACAATCGCCAAGCTGATTCAACGGTTATATCTGCCGGTGGAAGGAACTATGTCTGTTGACGGTGTGGACATCCGGCATATGGACCCCCTGTTTCTCCGCTACCGCACGGGGATTGTTTTGCAGGAATGTTTTTTATTCAGCGGTACAATCCGGGACAACATTAGTATGGCCGCGCCGGATGCCGGTATGGAACGAATTATTCAGGCGGCGCGTATTGCCGGGGCGCATGATTTCATCTCACAGATGCCTCTGGGCTACGATACCTATGTCGAAGAAAGAGGATCATCTCTGTCTGGCGGTCAGAAACAGAGAATAGCAATCGCCCGCGCCCTGATCATGAATCCCAACATCCTGATTTTTGATGAAGCGACCAGCGCCCTCGATTATGAATCCGAGAAAGTGATTCAACAAAATCTCAATCTGATCAGAAAGGGGAGAACCGTAATCTTCATTGCACACAGGCTGGCGGTGATGCGTGACTGCGATCTGGTCATCGTCATTGACAAAGGAAAAATAGTGGAGACGGGTACACACACTTCTCTGATGCAGCAAAATGGCCTTTATGCATACCTCTACAGGCAGCAGGAGGAGAATCGATTGAGATGAGTAATAATGACTATCATGATTTTAAGCCGATAATAGCGGAAATCGAAGAAAGACCGGCTAATCCGCTGGGAATGTATTTTTTATGGACTATCATTGCCCTCATGTTGGTGACCGTTCTGGGCCTGATATTGGTGAAAATTGATGTGGTTGTTTCCGCGCGCGGAAAAGTCATTCCTGCCGGTGATGTGAAAATTGTGCAGCCGCTGGAGACCGGCGTTATTACAAAAATTCATGTAAAGGAAGGAGATTTTGTCAAAAGTGGAGACATTCTACTGGAAATCGATCCTTCGGTGGATACCGCTGATTTGGAAGGTAAGGAAAGAAACCTGAACTATTCGCGGTTATCGCTGGACAGAATCAATGCCGTTTTGGCGGATAAGAAATTTGCCCCCGATAAAAAAGACCATTCCTCCGATGTGATTATCGCGCAGACGGAGCAATACCAGGCACAAAGAAGTGCATTAAAATCATTAAAAGAAGAAATAGACTCCCTGAATCGGTTATTTGCTGTCACCGTTGAAGATGAAAAAAGACTGAAGAAGCTGGTGGAAATCGGAGCAGTAGCAGAAAATCGTTACCGGGATAAAATAAAAGAGCGGATGAATCTGGAACGGGAGCGGAATTCAAAATCAGGTCAGATGGAGCAATTTCGGGAAAAACTGCTTGCCGATTATTTCACAAATGTGCAGGGTCGAAATACATTAGAGGCGGAAGTCAGCAGTTTGAAATTCAAACAGGCGAAGAGATTTATCCTGGCGCCTGTAACAGGTTATGTTTATTTATTGCCGGTAAAGACAATCGGCGGCGTGGTGACAACGGCACAGCCGGTTGTGGGAATTGTACCGGAGGGAACTACTCTGGAAGTCAACGCTATGTTGATGAATAAAGATATCGGCTATATAAAAAAGGGACAGAAATGTGTGATAAAAGTGGATGCTTTCGATTTTCAGAAATACGGAACGATCGAAGGCGTTGTCGATGTGGTTAATCCCTTCAGCGTGGATGCGGTCAAGGAAAAGGGGAAAGATCAAAGCAAGTCCGGCGATGCGGAAAATGCAGCCGGCGGCTATCCTGTGCGTATAGAAATGGCGGCGGAAAGCTTGAAGGCAAACGACGGCGCTGTTTATAAGATCAAGCCCGGCATGGCCGTTATGGCCGAAGTTAATGTAGGCAAGCGCCGGATTATCGAGTTTTTTCTCTTCCCTGTAATCCGCTATCTGGATGAGGGGCTTAAAGTCCGGTAACCCAGAGAGTATCCAGGAACTCATTTTTCAAAATCAGCCGGCTGCCCTATTTCACAGCTTCGAGTTGAACGAAGGATAACCGTAAAACAACAATGCTCTTCCCAGTGATGAATAAGGTAACTCTTCATAGACCCAGGTATAATGGCTGCCGCCGGCATCGCTGGCCATTTTCCTTAATTCCGCCTCATTGTAAATACGGGCAATGCTGATGAGACTATCCCATGTGAAGCAGATACCGACAAGTGGGATAACATAGGAAAAGAAAGCTTTCAGAAAACGATCCTGCCCGGTGCGGCAGGGATTTTGCCAATAGCTGCGAAAAACATTGGGGAGCAGCGCCCAGCAGTTATGCAGGTTGCGGGGGAACGATTCCATAATGAAAATGGCGCGTTGCCGGGAAATTGCATCAGCCAGAATTTTACAAGCCAGCGGCGGCGGAAAATGATGAAAAGTATTGATAATCGTTCGCAGAGGCTGGTTGAATTGCCGGGGAATATTCGCGGCATCCACCGGCTCGGTGACAATTTTAAGGTTGTGGGGGTGAAAGCTTACCATTTTATTCATTTCCGGCAAATTGGGCAAGAGGTCCGAGAGTACAAAGCGGGGTGCAGCCAGACCCTGACGATTCATCTCTTCGATAAGCAATGCCGCAGGTTCACCTGAACCGCTGCCGAGATCGAGAATTTCGTCGGCACAGATCAACTGACACAAAGCATGGAGAACCGGAGCGACAGGCTGGAAAATATTGCTGGTACGTAATCCCATCCCGATAATTTCAACAAGTGCATTTTGCAGCCAGCGAGGCGTTCCGGCCCGTTCGCAAAATTCAAAGAATTGTATTCGGGGCAGCATAAGACATCCATTTTAATAATTGTTGGCGGACGACCGGGCAAATAGCAGACGCAATTATGTGTGTCAATTAAAATCAAAAATCTGCTTTTGCTGATCAGAGAATTAGACGGATGATTTTTTCGTCAACGACAAACTAATTCTGCATGGATGACGCAAATGCAATTCGCGACGTGGTGAATCTTATTATTAAACAATATTATTATTATTGCCGATTTAATTCTGGCAGGCAAACAGCTTTATCAGTTCCAGGAAAATCAGTAATCAAACAATAATTCAAAGGGCTTTATGCTGACAAGAGATAGCAAGGGGAAAAACAGATATACAATATCCAGGCAAGATCCTGAGTACCGGGGAGAGCTAAAGTATGTCTGGCCGGATGGAAGCCGTTATGAGGGTGAGTTTATTAAAGGGCGGCTTCAGGGATATGGATCTTTTATCTGGCCGGATGGAAGTTCATATACAGGAGAATGGAAGAATGACCTGCCGCATGGACAAGGCATCTATACAAAATCGAACGGACATAAAATTAAAGCGCTCTGGGAAGAGGGCCGGGTTGTACAGGAAAAAGAGAAATTAAAGCCGGAAATAGAATCGCGACAAGTTCGTCTGGAAACAACAGGGGAAATCACCGGTAGAACAGCTGCTGAAAGCAATAATGAGTCTGAACGGAAGACCCGCCTTAGGGCGCAGGCGGAGTCAATTCTTGAAATCGAAGAGGCAAGAAGACAAAAGGATGAGGCGGAATTGCGAAATGTCTTCCTGGTAGCCTTAAAGAAAAACAGCGGGAAAGTGGCGGAAGATGGGAAGCTCAAAAACGAACTGAGAACTCATCTCAAAAAAGAAGCTCAGGCAGTGCTTAAAAGCGAGGAAGAGAGTTGCCTGAGGGATGAAGAAAAACTTAAGGCAGAAGTGGAAGCCCGCCTCCAGTCGGAGGAAGCGAGGCGCAAGTTTGAAGAAGAGATACGCCTGAAAGCAGAGGAAGCCAGAGTTAAAACTCAACAGAAGGCCGATCCTGAAGGGGAAGCCCTGCGTTTTCTTAATGCAGGGGAAGAAGTCCATCTTAAAGTTGACGCAAAACCAGAAGAGGAAGCGCAAACTCTTCATCAGCCAGGAGAAACCGGGCATGAAGCGGAAGAGGACTTACTCCGGAAAGCAGAGGAAGAATCAAGGCTTAAAGCTGAGCTGAGCACCCGTTTAAAGGTGGAGGAAGATAAACAATTTGAGACTGAGGCGCAGCTGAAGGAGGAAGCACAAGCCCGTCATCGCGCCGAGGAAGCTAGGCGTGAAGCGGAAGAGAACTTTCACCGGAAAGCGGAGGAGGAAACAAGACTTAAAGCTGAATTGAGCGCCCGTTTAAAGGCGGAGGAAGAGACTCGTCTTCAGATTGAAGCGCAGCTCAAAGAAGAAAAGGAAGCTCTTCTCGGTGTCGAGGAAGCGCGGCATAGAGCAGAAGAGGAACTGCGCCGGAAAGCAGAGGAAGAAACAAGACTTAAAGCTGAATTGAGCGCCCGTTTAAAGGTGGAGGAAGATAAACGATTAGAGACTGAGGCGCAGTTGAAGGAGGAAAAAGAAGCTTTTCACCGCGCTGAGCAGGCAAGACTTAAAGCAGAAAAAGAATTAAACCTGAAGATTGACGAAGAGGTAAGACTTAAAGCTGAGCTGAGCACCCGTTTAAAGGTGGAGGAAGATAAACGATTTGAGACTGAGGCGCAGCTGAAGGAGGAAGCACAAGCCCGTCATCGCGCCGAGGAAGCTAGGCGTGAAGCGGAAGAGAACTTTCACCGGAAAGCGGAGGAGGAAACAAGACTTAAAGCTGAATTGAGCGCCCGTTTAAAGGCGGAGGAAGAGACTCGTCTTCAGATTGAAGCGCAGCTCAAAGAAGAAAAGGAAGCTCTTCTCGGTGTCGAGGAAGCGCGGCATAGAGCAGAAGAGGAACTGCGCCGGAAAGCAGAGGAAGAAACAAGACTTAAAGCTGAATTGAGCGCCCGTTTAAAGGTGGAGGAAGATAAACGATTAGAGACTGAGGCGCAGTTGAAGGAGGAAAAAGAAGCTTTTCACCGCGCTGAGAAAGCGAGGCGTAAAGCGGAAGAGGACCTGCGCCTGAAGGTTGAGGAAGAGTCCAGAATTAAAGCCGAGTTGAGAGCCCGCTTAAAGGCGGAGGAAGAAGCGCGTCTTCAGGTGGAGGCGAAACTGAAGGCGGAGTCGGAGGCCCGCCTCAAGGCCGAAGAGGCAAGGCGCAGAGCCGAAGAGGAAATAAGTCGAAAAATTGAAGAAGAATCCAGAATTAAGGCCGAACTGAGCGCCCGCCTGAGAGCGGAGGAGGAAGCGCGTCTTCAGGTGGAGGCAAAGCTCAAGGAGGAAGCAGAAGCAAGGCTCCGGGCGGAGGAGATAAGATGCAGGGCGGAAGAGGAGATACGTCTCAAAAAAGCCAAAGAAGCCAAACTCAAAACTGAGCTTAAAACTAACCTCAAGGCGGAGGCAGAGATCCTTCTGAAGGCGGAGGAAGAAGCGCGTCTTCAGGTGGAGGCGAAACTGAAGGCGGAGTCGGAGGCCCGCCTCAAGGCCGAAGAGGCAAGGCGCAGAGCCGAAGAGGAAATAAGTCGAAAAATTGAAGAAGAATCCAGAATTAAGGCCGAACTGAGCGCCCGCCTGAAAGCGGAGGAGGAAGCCTGCCTCGAAGCGGAAACAAGGCTCAAGGTGGAGTCAGAAGCCCGATCTCAGGCGGAAAAAGCAAGACGTAAGGCAGAGAAGGAGATACTCCAGAAGATAAAGGAAGAAGCTCGTCTAAAAGCCGAACTGATTGACCGCCTTAAGGCGGAAGAAGAAGCCCGTCTTAACGCGGAGGCAAGGCTCAAGTTGGAAGTAGAAGCCCGCCTTCAAGCTGAAGAATCAAGACGTCATGCCGATGAAGAAGCGAAGCAAAAATTTGAAGAAGAGCTTAAGCGCAGGCTGGAAATAGAATTCAAGAAAAGGGCTGAAACTGAAGTAGATGCCGGTGGTGCTGATACACCTTTTGAAAAGTGCGTCGCGCAGCAAGAAATGATTGCTCCGGTGCAGGGCTATGCGACCAGAGCTTATCCTGACGGCAGGATTTACATTGGAGAAATACAGGACGGAAACCCCGCAGGTCAGGGGATTATGAAATACGCTGACGGTTCCAGATATGTTGGAGAATGGAACGAGGGTAAACGCAGTGGCCAGGGGAGTATGACCCTTTCCGATGGATCAACTTACATAGGGCAATGGAAAGATGATCTTAAAGAAGGCAATGGAACTATAACTATGGCCAACGGGCGAAAATATGTCGGTGATTGGAAAAATGATTTATACGATGGCCAGGGTACAGAGACATTTCCAGACGGCATGCGTTATAACGGTTATTACAAGGCGGGGAAATTTCATGGTAAAGGCTCCTTGCTCCTGCCTGACGGGAAAAAATATACCGGTGAATTCCAACTTGGCCTGTCCACAGGACAGGGGGTGATGAGTTATCCCAACGGTGACCGTTATGATGGAGAATTCAAAAATAACAAATTTCACGGCTGGGGAACCCTGGCTCTCGCCGATGGAAAAAGGTATACCGGCCACCTCGAAAACGGGCTGCCTCATGGCACAGGCGTAATGATGCTTGCGGATGGCCGGACATTTAACGGGACATTTCAAAACGGCAAATTTGTAGGCAATAAGGGGCTGTATGATTGATAAAATATCAGTATTGCGTCCGTCATTTCCGGATTCAGACAATAAAGAGAGGGTAAGTTTCCGGTGGGAAGATCAGGCTGCAGACGGGGCTTCGATGTGTACCTTTCCGGACGGCTCCGTTTATACGGGTTTCTTTAGAATTGGTCGTTTTCATGGGGAAGGGATATTCAGATGGCCTGACGGGGGACACTATAGAGGTCAATGGGAAGATGATATGCCGCATGGAAAGGGAACAATTCTGCTGCCAGAGGGATATTGTTATCAAGGTCAATGGAAAAACGGCAAACCGGAAGGTGAAGGAATAGAGACTTTTCCTGATGGTGGACGGTATGAGGGGCAATGGGAAAATGGCTTGAAAAATGGAAATGGTGAAATGGTATACGCTGACGGAACAAAATACGACGGACTCTGGAAAGATGGAATGCGTCATGGATCCGGTATATTAGCGTTGTCAGACGGCACGGTGTATATGGGGCAATGGG
>Ga0208462_1001418_pt1 | contig 16220 bp, 13 predicted proteins | sample AD_SCU001_MetaG_FD_184452 | JGI IMG/M metagenome (GOLD analysis project Ga0208462, IMG submission 184452) | Active sludge microbial communities of municipal wastewater-treating anaerobic digesters from China - AD_SCU001_MetaG (SPAdes) (version 2) | ecosystem: Engineered > Bioreactor > Anaerobic...
GACCACGTTTGCCCAAACCAATGGCTTTGCTACCCTCCTTGATGTACCTTCGCCATATTTTGCTGGCCCGTCCTTCACTTATCCCAACCGCTTCCGCCAATACTTTGTTTGCCATACCCCGTTTTCGCAGTCGAATAACTTGTTTCCTGATCTCATATTGCGTTTCTGGACTATGTTTGCGTGCATCTATCTTTTCCATGAATACTGTATATCACATCAATACCATTATGGCTATATTTATTTGCCGAGGTAATAAAGTCCTGATTAACATTGATCTTTTTTGCGGAATGTTGTAAACAGTCCGCCATGAAAAGAACGGTCTCCCCTAATCTTGATATCTATAAAGGCATGGCGCTGATTGCCGATCCGATTCATCAGTACGCCTTTTTTACAGTGCCGCAGGACGGCGCTCTTAAAGAAACAACGGAAAAAGACCTGATTGATTCCCCCTGGATGCAGCGGCTGCGGCGCATCTATCAGCTGCAGAGCGCCCGCTGGGTTTATCCGGCGGCGGAGCATACGCGTTTTCAGCATTCCCTGGGAACAATGCATGTAGCCGGTGAATTCGCCAGGCACCTCTATCCCAGTTTGTGCGAAGTATGCAGCGACGTACCGTCTCTCCATTACATCGAAGAATTGATGCGGATCGCCGGACTGCTGCACGATGTGGGGCATGGTCCCTACGGACACTTCTTTGATGAACATTATCTGAGCAAATGGGGACTGACTCATGAAGTAATCGGCCAGCAGATTATCGTAAAAAAGCTCGGAAATATTATCTCGCACATTCGGCGCAGCCCTTCCGGCGCTTTGGCCGACGGGGAAGTTCTGGATCCCCGGCAGGTGGCCTGTTTGATAAAGATGCCGGAAATCCGGGACAAACAAAAGCCGGGCTGGCTGCAGTTGCTCTGTCAACTGTTTTCCGGCATCTACACGGTGGACAATCTGGACTATGTTCAGCGCGACGCCTATATGACCGGATTTTCGCTGGATATGGTCGATATTCCCCGTCTGCGATATTATACTTTTTTCACCGAGGAGGGCGTCACCCTGCATCAGTCGGGTATGTCGGCGATGAGGCGGTTTCTGAACGCCCGTTTAAATCTGTACAGCAACGTCTATTTTCATCGCACAACCCGCGCCCTGGATTTGCATCTGCAGGAAATTTTCCACGATACGATGACTGTACTTTTTCCCGACAATCCGTTGAAAAATCTGGATGAATATCAGCATTGCGATGAATGGTCTTTGTTCAATGAAGTGCAATGCTGGCTGACGGAGGAAGATGAAACAAAAAGAAAGTTGGCCAGGGAATGGAAAAAGCTTTACGACCGCAAAGTAAAATGGAAAATGTCGTTTTCCACGGAAATATCCGTTGCGCAGATTCATCGCGGTACCGGCTTTGCGCAGGCGAAGGATTATGAAAAAAAGATCCGGGAATACCTGCCGGCGAAACTGAAAAATATATTGTTTCGAGTCGATCTGGCGACTCAGGACCCGCGGCCGCTCAATCCCATGGCCGAATCCGGCAAAAGGATCAATATATTCAATCCGGTTACGGGCTTTACGTCACCGGAGCAACTGGAGGAAATTTTCCGTTTTATTCCCGCCCGGGTGATGCATTTCCGGGTGTTCGCCTTAAACCACGACCATGATGAAGCACTTTCCCGCGCTGCGGAAAAGGCGCTGGGAGCACAGGAAACGATAACTCCGACGAATGTTTGATATGACCGAAGATTCTGAAACCACAGACTTGACCCTTTTTGTCCATACTTCCGGCGAGGAGATTGCCCTCTGGAACCGGCAGCGCATCGTTGATGCACTCGTGCGGGAAGCGGAGATTGACTATTTGCTGGCCGAGGAAATATCAAAGGAAGTGGAAAAACAGATTTTTTCTTCCAGCATCGGAGTGCTGACGACCGCCCTGATCCGTGAGTTGGTCAACGCCCGGCTCATTGAAAGAGGACTGGAAAAGGAACGCCGACTTCACGGCCGGCTTGGTTTTCCCCTTTACGATGTCCGCCAGTTGATCCTGCATCAAAACAAAGAAAACGCCAGCATTCCGCATTCTCCCGAAGGCACAAATCTGCTTTTTGCCGAAGGCATTAAAAGGGAATTTTCCCTCTATGACGTTTTCTCTCCGGATGTGGGCGAGGCGCATGCCGCCGGGGACATTCATATTCATGGTCTGGGCTACATTGATCGACCCTACAGCTGTTGCCAGACTTTGGAATATTTGAAACTGAACGGTTTGAAGCTGCCGCTGGCGATCAACTCCGCCAAACCGGCCAAACATGCGGAAGTCCTGCTGGCGCATATGGTGCGTTTCAGCGCGATTCTCCAGGGACATTTTACCGGCACCATAAGCTGGGATGCGCTTAATATTTCCTTTGCCCCCTACCTTGTCCACATGACCGATAAGGAAGTGCGCCAGTTTGCGCAGATGCTGATTTATGAGTTTTCGCAGCTTTCCGCCACCCGCGGCGGGCAGGCGCTCTATACCGACATTCACATTTACTATGAAGTGCCGCCGCACTGGGCGCAGCTGCCGGCAATCGGTCCCGGCGGGAAGCCGACCGGTAAGCTCTATGGAGAATATAAAGCGGATGCGCAGCGTTTTGCCCGGGCCATTTGTGAAGTGTTTAAAAAAGGGGATGCTACGGAAAAGCCGTTCATTCTGCCGCGGCCGTTGTTGCATCTGACGGAAGATTTTTTCCGGGCAAAAGGATCATCCGAATTACTGCAGCAGGCCTGTGAAGTGGCCAGCCTCAAAGGGAATATGTGCTTTGTCTTTGATCGGGGAGCGGATGCCTCTTCTTTTGTTTGCCACAAATCCTGCGGAAAGAATAAGGAATGCTTTGCCGACGAGTTGGATAAACCCTGGCTGATACGCAGCGCGGCCATTCATAGTGTTACTTTAAATCTGCCGCGCATCGCTTTCCAGGCGGCCGGAGACGAAAAAAAGTTGTGGAAGCTGCTGCGGGAGTTTACCGCTGTCGCCGTAAAGACGCATGTGCAGAAAAAAGATTTTTTAGAGAAACTTCTTTCCCATGCCGATGACGGGCCGCTGGCCGCGCTGGCGATGAACAACGACGGCTTTCCCTATCTGAGAATGAACCGGGCTTTTTATATTATCGGGCTTGCCGGTTTGAATGAACTGGTGCAAATCCATCTGGGCAGGCAGTTGCATGAGACGCCGGAAGCATTGGCGTTTGGTTTAAAAATTGTCGAATATTTGCAAAGCGAAGCTGCAAGATGGAGCAAAGAGAGTTCAATGCAATTTGTTCTGGAGCAGTCACCGGCGGAAACGACGGCGTACCGTTTTGCCCGGCTGGATTTAAAATATTATTCTCCCGCAGCCGGCCGTTACGTAAAGGGAGACATCGCCGAAGGAGCTATTTATTATACCAACTCGACCCAGTTGAATGTCGCCGCGGATATAACTCCCGCGCAAAGAGTAATTCGGGAAGGCCTCTTTCATCAATATATGGAAGGAGACGTCATTACTCATCTGCAGTTGGGCAGCTACAATCCCGGCAAGGAGGAACTCTGCCGGTTCATAGCCGACGTTTTTCACAATTCAGCCAATCGGCAGATTGATTTCATGCCGGAATTCACTTCCTGTGCAACCTGCGGCAAAACTGCCCGTGGTTTAAATGAAAGCTGCATTTACTGCGGTTCGGAGGACGTCGAAGGTATCGCCCATCTCACCAGGTATTTCAGCAAGATATCAAGCTGGAATAAAGGCAAACTGGCCGAACTGAAGAATAGAAGAGTGAACAGGGATTTCGGTTCATAGTGTTTATGGTTTTTCTCCGACATGGAGATAAGTAACTCCGAAAGTTAGCGGGTATCTTTGAACATTTGTCATGCCCGCATCCTCCATCAAACGGCTGAACGCTGCCGGTGACGGAAAGTTCATGATGGAATCGGCAAGATAATAGTATGCGGCCGCGTTCTTCGAAAAAAATTTCGCCAATGCGGGCAGCAAATAATTCAGATACAAATAGTAAATCGATTTCAGGAAACGATTCTGGACGAATGTCATTTCCAGCACCATCACCTGACCGCCCGGAACGGTGACGCGCAGCATTTCGGAGAGCGCGCGGGTGCGGTCGGGAATGTTGCGGATGCCGAAGGCGATGCCGGAGACATCAAAGTAATTGTCCTCGAAAGGAAGCTGCAGAGCGTCACCCTGCATGATTTGAATTCGTCCGCCAAGGTTTTTCTTCTGTACTTTTTCTTTTGCCGCCGCAACCATTTCCGGGACAAAGTCGAGGCCGGTTACAGAAATATCCGGATGTTTTTGGGCCGTGGCGACCGACAAATCGCCGGTCCCGCAGGCGACATCAAGGTAGCGGTGCGTTTGAAAAAAACGCATTTTTTGCGCCGCGAAGTTGCGCCAGGCCACGTCGCGCCGCAGACTCAGAAAACGGTTTAAAAAATCATATTTGCCGGTGATGGTGGAAAAAATTTCTTTCACCATGCGGATGCGTTCAGCGTCGGAAATATCTTTTACCTGAGGATATTTGTCGGGGACGGATTTTCCCATAAAAAGTCATTTGTCCTTGTTTGCGACCTGAAAACAGGTGTAAAACCACTTTTGTCATTCCTGTGAAAGCAGGAATCCAGTAAAAAATGGTTTGGTTCCCCGCACTTGCGGGGACGACGCCTGGATTCCGAAGCACCCGGTATACACCCGCTGTGAGCCCGGAATGACGAGTATGGAAGTTGTTCAAAGTTCTCGGTTTGATGCTGCGGATTTAGCAGTGATGGCGGTTAAATGCAATGAAAAATAATCGTAATGCCGTACCTGATCCGGCATCCGGTAATTTAAATCAGTCGCATGCCGGTCAGCGAGACTGCATCGTGAAGAATTTTTATATGAAACAAGGGGTTGCAACCCCTTGTTCTGTCATTAGGCTATTCTATACTTATTAAAACCCCGCCGTCCTCCAATAGAAGGCGACGGGGTTTATCCGGTTTGTGCCGTTTTAATCGAGGCAGGCTTTGCTGGTCTCGAGACTTGAATTGCTCTTAGTCCGCTTTAATCGGAACTTTTGTTCCTTTGGCCTTGGCTGTCTGGCTCTTCGGAATCGTGATATTGAGGACGCCGTTTTTGAAATTGGCTTCGGCCTTATCCGATTCGATTTCCTCGGTCAAAGGAATTACCCGATTGAAGGAACCGTAAGAACGCTCCATGTAGTAATAGTTTTTGCCTTTGTCTTCCTTCTCTTCTTTCTTTTCCCCCTTGATGGTGACGACGTTGTCAGTTACCGTTACTTCTACATCTTTTTCGTCCACACCGGGAAGTTCAGCTTTGATGGTGAATTCCTTTTCGCTTTCTTTTACATCAACCGTCGGCATAAAGCTGACCTCGCCGCTCCGGTAAAATCCGCGTGGAATAATGTCAAATCCACGGAAGAAATCATCGAACAAACTATTCATTTCTCTTTGTAAAGAATAGAAGGGATGATAATCTTCAGCTTTACCTTTCCTGTTTACCGTCGGTAATAAATTTTTGACTTTCATAATTATTTCCCTCCTTTTTTATTTTCATGCCGCTTTAATGGTAATTTTCTTTGGTTTCGCCTTCTCTGCTTTCGGCAGTTCCAACCGCAGTACGCCGTCCTTTACAGTTGCGCAGATCTTATCACGGTCTATTTCATCAGATAAGGTGAAGGATCTTTCGTAATCACCGACTTCATATTCGGAATAAACAATGCTTCTGTCTTTTTCTTCATCAATGTTCACGTGACCGGAAATCGTCAGATTATTTTTTTCCAATTCTACTTCAACGCTCTTTTCATCTACTCCGGGCATATCAGCAATCAGAAATATAGCTTCTTTCGTTTCATAAATATCTACACGCGGCACAAAAGTTTTAACATTGCGAATTCTTTCACCGGCTGATACGTTTTCCGTCTTCTGCAGGCCTTTATCGGACATGGTTGATCGACCTCCTTTATAGTTCGTTTATCTTAATCTTCTTGGGCTTACTCTCTTCCAGGCGCGGTAAAGTGATGCTCAGGATGCCTTTTTCATAGTGCGCGGCTACTTTTTTCGGGTCAACGGGGAAAGACAACTGGATTTTCCGCTTGAAACCACTGCGGTCTCTTTCCTGCCGCAGATAGGTTTCGCCTTCTTTAAGAGTTTCAATCTCATTTGTTCCCGACAATGTCAAAATATCGCCGGTAACTTCAATATCGATTTTTTCCACATCTATTCCCGGCAACTCTGCGGTCACGACAGCGCTTTCATTGTTTTCCCAGATGTTAATCGCCGGATACTCCTGCGGCGCTCTTTGTTCTGCATTAGAAAAGAGCCTGTTTATTTCGCGCTGCAAATGAATCAAATCCGGAGCGACATCGGGGAATCTTCTAAATCTCCATAGCGTGGGTGTAAACATAAAACTTTCTCCTTTCCATCAATATTTTTTATAAGCACTTGCTATCATTATTTATTTTTCCTTGTTTATGAAAAATATATTTATCAAAACATCGTTGTCAAGATTTGTCCTTGCGGGAAATATGTACTTTATAAAAAAAGGAAAAATGATGAGAAAATTCCACCTGCTGCCCTTGACAGGGAATAGGTGCGTAAATATATTAGTGCCACTTTGCAAGGACATTTTAATAAAATAATCATGGGTAAGTATGGAAGATCACATAATAAAAATTTTCAAGGAGAGCAACCGCGTCAAAGAGGCCTTCGTTAATGAAAACTTAAGCCGTCTGGTCGAGGTTGTCGAGGTCGTGACCGCGGCTTTGAAAGCAGGCAACAAAATTCTGCTCTTCGGCAACGGCGGGTCGGCGGCGGACGCACAACATCTTGCCGCTGAGTTTGTAAACCGTTTTGTGATCGAAAGGCCGCCGCTTCCGGCAATAGCATTGACCACCGACAGCTCGGTTATTACCAGCATTGGTAATGATTATGATTTTTCGGAAGTATTCAGCAAACAGATCAGAGCTATCGGCCAGGAAGGGGACATTGCCTGGGGCATCAGCACCAGCGGCAATTCCATTAACGTTTTAAAGGGGATGGAGGCAGCCAAAAAGAAGGGATTGGTGACCGTCGCTTTTACAGGCAAGGACGGAGGAAGCATTGCCAGGATTGCTGATTTCTCCATCAATGTTTCTTCTTCAGTCACGGCTCGTATTCAGGAAGCTCACATAACGGCCGGTCATGCGATTTGTGATCTTGTCGATATCATGCTTTTTCAAAAGCCGGACTTAAACAACAATTAATTTTATGCAGGGGCAATGGTGAAAAGAAACAAGAAAGAACAAAACGAACAGGTAAATGAGCAGGTTCAGACCAACGAGACGCAAAATCAGGCCGAAGAAGCCAGCGTTGGTGACAGTGCTTCAGAAAGCAATGACTTAGCGGCAAAACTGGCGGAAAAGGAAAAAGAGGCGGCGGCTAATTATGATAAATATGTGAGAGCCGTCGCCGAACTGGATAATTATAAAAAACGCGCCGTAAAGGAGAAAAACGAAATACTCAAGTACGGTAATGAAGAAATTGTTAAAGATATTCTGCCGTTTCTCGATTCATTGGACCGGGCGTTGGAGCATGCTGAAACAAGCAATGACATTGAAGCTTTTAAGGAAGGACTGAAGCTGATTCAGGATCAACTCTTTACCTGCCTTAAAAAGCATGGCGTGGAGGCTATTGAGTGTGCAGGAGAAGCTTTCGATCCCAACTTTCACGAGGCAATGATGCAGATGGAAAGCGCAGACCACGAGGACAATCAGGTTATCAATGAATTTCAAAGGGGTTATTTGCTCAATGGCAGGCTTTTACGACCTTCCAAAGTTTGTGTATGCAAAAAAATATGTAAAGAAAATAATGTTGATGAATAAATAGGGGAGAACGGAGAATAAGGAGGATACAATGGGAAAAATTATCGGGATCGACTTAGGAACAACTAATTCGTGCGTAGCTGTAATGGAGGGGGGAGACCCGGTCGTTATAGCTAATCAGGAAGGTAATCGTACGACACCATCTGTCGTTGCTATAGCGGAAAACGGAGAACGGCTGGTAGGGCAAGTGGCCAGAAGACAGGCGATTACTAATTCGGAAAATACTATTTATGCCGTCAAAAGATTGATCGGCCGGAAATATAATTCAAAGGAAGTTCAATACGACATTAAAATTATTCCTTATAAAATAACGGAAGCACCCAACGGCGACGCCCAGGTTACGGCCAGAGGTAAAAATTATTCTCCGGCGGAAATATCAGCGATGATTCTGACAAAGATGAAACAGACGGCGGAAGACTATCTGGGAGAAAAAGTTACGGATGCCGTTATTACGACACCGGCGTACTTTAACGATTCTCAGCGACAGGCGACAAAAGACGCCGGCCGCATTGCCGGATTAAACGTTTTGCGCATTATTAATGAACCGACGGCGGCGGCGTTGGCCTATGGTCTGGATAAAAAGAAAGATGAAAAAATCGCTGTGTTCGATTTAGGCGGCGGAACTTTTGATATATCAATTTTGGAATTGGGCGAAGGTGTTTTTGAGGTTAAATCAACCAACGGCGATACCCATTTAGGTGGTGAAGATTTTGACCAGCGTGTAATGGACTACCTCGTAGCCGAGTTTAAGAAAGATCAGGGTATCGATTTAAGAAGCGATAAAATGGCGCTGCAGCGATTGAAAGAGGCGGCGGAAAAGGCCAAGATGGAACTTTCCTCGGCTATGGAAACCGATATTAATTTGCCTTTCATCACGGCCGATGCTTCCGGTCCCAAGCACATGAATGTCAAGCTGACCCGGGCCAAGCTGGAGGCGCTGGTTGAAGAGTTGATTGAAAAAGTCGTCGGTCCCTGCCAGACTGCGCTCAGGGATGCTAATTTATCAACAAAAGACATTGATGAGGTTGTTCTGGTGGGAGGCATGACCAGAATGCCGCGCGTTCAGCAGAAGGTTAAAGAGATCTTCGGCAAAGAACCGCACAAGGGCGTCAATCCGGATGAAGTTGTGGCGATCGGCGCCGCCATTCAGGGCGGTGTTCTGGCGGGCGACGTAAAAGATGTTCTGCTGCTGGACGTTACTCCGCTATCGCTGGGCATTGAGACCCTGGGTGGAGTGATGACCAGGTTGATAGAGAAGAATACAACGATTCCCTGCAAGAAGAGCCAGATATTCTCAACGGCCGCCGACAACCAGCCGGCGGTGAGCATTCATGTTCTGCAGGGCGAGCGTCAGATGGCGGCCGACAACAGGACTCTCGGACGCTTCGAGCTGGTGGGACTGCCGCCGGCGCCGCGCGGCGTGCCGCAAATAGAAGTTACATTTGATATTGATGCCAATGGCATTGTGCATGTTCATGCTAAAGACCTCGGAACCGGCAAGGAGCAGAGCATTAAAATTACAGCATCCAGTGGTTTATCAGAAGAAGAAATTCAGAAACTGGTGCGTGATGCGGAAGCGCACGCCGAGGAAGATAAAAAGCGCAAGGAATTAATTGAAGCCAGGAACCAGGCGGATTCGATGGTTTACAGTGTGGAAAAGAACATCAAGGAATTCGGTGATAAAGTTGATGCAGCGGAAAAAGCAAGAATTGAAGAAGCAATCGCCAAAACCAAAAAAGCGCTGGAAGGCGATGATATTGACGCCATCAAGAAAGCGCAGGATGAATTGATGAATGTATCCCACAAGCTGGCCGAAGCCATGTATGCAAAAACCGCCGGTGGACAGGGTGGTCCCCAGGCGGGCGGCGGCGCAGGGCAAGCCGGTCCTGAACAGGCTGCCGGGAAAAAGGACGAAGATGTAGTTGATGCTGATTTTGAAGATGTAAAATAATACTCGTTGAATCTCTTTGATTCAAAATTGGTGTAAAAAATAATTAAGCCCGGAGCTTGAAAATAGACTCCGGGCTTTTTTTATGGATTTAATCAGATGTTTATTGTAAATTCCGGCCAAAGGAAATTCTATGCGCTGCTTTTCTTACTTTTGGAAATTGCTGTTTCTGGGGCTCCTGGGCGGGATGATCTTCTCTTCTCCCTTGTTTGCCGCGCCAAAGAAAGTCTCCTCAGCCGGTGACGCCGGATGTCCGGTGGTTCTTTTAAGGAATCAGGAATATTTTTCGTCTCTGTCGACGGCGATTGATGAAGCGAAAAGCGAAATAATCATGTCTTTTTTTCTTTTCAAAGCCGGAGTACACAAAAACAGTCTGCCGGACAAAGTGCTTTCCGGGCTTGTCCGGGCGGCGCGCAGAGGCGTCAATGTAATAGTAATTCTGGAAAAATCCGGCGGCAATGATCGCAGTCCCGATGCTGAAAACAATAGAACAAAGCGATTTCTTGAAGAAAAAGGCGTAAAAGTCTATTTCGATTCACTGCAAAAAACGACGCATACAAAACTTGTTGTCATTGATTCGCGGCTGGTTTTGTTGGGCAGCCATAATCTTACGCAGTCGGCTTTAAAATATAATAATGAAATTTCCCTGCTGATTGACCGGCCGGATCTGGCCAGAGAAGCGCGTGCTTACATGCTGGGTATTATCAAGGAAACAAAGTGAATTTTTATCGAATACTTGCGAGAATTTTCATTGCGGCCGTGCTTTTTTTTCTTGCCTGCGGCGGGAGCTTGAGTGCCGCTGAAAGTTCCGTTTCCGCGGATCTGAAGGCGAAGGAAAAGGGCCTGCCGGTAGAAACGAACCGGGAAGGGGGAGATTGTCCCGCTTTTCAGGCCTCCGCCGGCTTTCCCGACCGCAACACAATCGGCTGTGTCCTTCCTCTTACCGGCGGATATGGTGAATCGGGAAACAAGGCTCTGGATTCAATATTACTGGCGGCAGGAATATTTGATAAAAAAAATGAAGCACCGTGGAGAATAGTTGTCGAAGATTCCAAAAAGCTCTCGATTGGAATTAAAAACGCCGTCGAGCGGTTATCCAATAAATGGAATGTTATCGCCATTATCGCTGTCGCCGGTACGGCGGAAGCCCTTGATGCCGCCCGGGAGGCAACCAGACAGAAAGTTCCCTTAGTTATAATAACATCCAAAGAAGGGATAACCAGCGGCCGGGAGTACGTTTTCCAGCATTTCCTGACGCGGCCCCAGCAAGTCGGCGCACTGGTAAAATATGCTGTAAATAAACTAAATTATAAAACATTTTCTATTCTGTATCCAAAAGATAGTTATGGGATTGAAATGACCAAAATTTTCAGCACGGAAGCAGACAGCGTGGGCGCCAAAATCGCCAGCGCTGTTCCTTTCAGTAAAAAGCAAGCTGATTTCACACAAGAAATTGACATGATTATGGGGATCGGCACTAATATTGCAAATAATTTTAATGCCGACAATCCGGAAATTAAAACTCAAGTTCCCATTAATTTTGAAGCTTTGTTCATTCCGGATTCATATCAAAGGGCAAAAATGATAGCATCGCAGCTTGCCTTTTATGAGGTGAAGGGCTTTACCTTGTTGGGAACGAGTTTTTGGAATTCACCAGATTTACTGAAGAAAGACGCAGCATGCTTAGAGGGAGCCGTATTTGCCGACAGCTTTGTTGTTCACAGCTTTTCGCCGGAAATAAACGACTTTGTGGATCTCTATTATGCTGCCTACGGCCGGGAGCCGGAGAATATCGAGGCTCTATCTTATGATACGATGAAAATGATTATTCGTGTGCTGGAGGATAAAACTATTTCCACGAGAAAGCAGTTGGCTGCCGGTTTTAAAAAAATAAAAAACTATAAAGGGGTCACCGGAGATACATCTTTTTCTGCGGATCGGGTCAGCCAAAAGACGGCCTTTATTATGCAGATAAAGGATGGGAAGGTAGAGCAGGTGCAGTAGCTGATACCAAGTTGCATTCGTTGCCTAACTTTGTTGGCTGTGTCGTCGGCTTCCTCAACGTATTAATAATACGCCTGCAGAGCCTCCTCCTTGCCGCCGCGTTATGCTTTGAATGCAACTTGGTATGAATATGGGAAGGGTGTGCAATATTTGTTATGAGATTTTTGCTGACCAATGATGATGGAATTTACGCAAAAGGATTAAGCGTTCTTTATTCTGAACTATCCTCCGAAGCGGATTGCCTGATTGTTGCTCCGGAAATAGAACAAAGCGCCGTAGGACACGCCATTACGATTACGCGTCCGCTGATGGTGCGGCGGGCCATGAAAAACGGTCAGTTTCTGGGTTACGCTGTCTACGGTACTCCGGCGGATTGCGTTAAGCTGGGTATCAAGGAGCTTTCGGATAAGCCGGTGGATCTGGTTGTGTCCGGAATAAATCTCGGCTCTAATGCCGGCATCAACGTGCTTTATTCCGGTACGGTGTCGGCGGCGACCGAAGCAGCGATTATGGGTATCCCGGCGTTGGCGGTTTCTCTGGATACCCGCAAGGATGCCGACTACGTGTTTGCCGCCCAATTTGTCCGTAAAATGGTGCGCTTATTAGTAAATAATTCCGGTCTCGGCAACACCGCTATTAATGTGAATATCCCGGCCCTGCCGCGGGAAAAGATAAAGGGTGTGGTCGTTGTCCCGCAGGGAAGAACTAATATTATAGAAAACTTTGAAAAACGTATTGATCCCCGGGAAAATGTATATTACTGGATTTCCGGCTGGTCGCATGCAGAGTGGACGGAGGAAAACACGGACGTCGGCGCTCTGGCCAAGGGATATATTACTGTTACTCCGATACAGTATGACTTGACAAGATATGACATGCTGGACTCGATTAAGAATATTTTAGACGCAAATTGATGATCTTTCTAATAGTGATATTTAAAAATCGGACAGGCGAAAACTGGTTATTGCATAAGGAGCTGTTGGCATGGATGAAAAGTCAAAAACAAAGAAGCAATTGATTTCTGAGATATCGGCGTTGCGTCAAAAAAATGAAGCATTAGAAGAAGCTTTGGCTCTCCTTGGCGGTGATAAAAAGAGCACGGAGAAATACCGCCTGTTAATCGAGAATAGTCATGATATTATATATACCCTGAACCCGCAGGGAGAATTCACCTTTGTATCTCCCAGCTGGACTTCGCTGTTGGGGCATCCTGTTATTGAGGTTGTCGGAAAGCCGTTTCAAAAGTTTGTCCATCCGGATGATGTTGCAGCGTGTTCATTTTTTCTGAGACAGGTGATCGATACTAATCAACGGCAGGCGGGCGTGGAGTACCGTGTACAACACTTTGAAGGATCCTGGCGCTGGCATACATCAAATGGCGCCCCTCTGAAGGACGAATCGGGTATTGTTATCAGTTATCAAGGGATTGCGAGAGATATTACCGCCCGTAAACAGGCTGAGGAAGCCCTGAAAGAATCGCAGCAGAAATTGGCGGACATTATTGATTTTCTGCCGGACGCTACTTTTGTCATCGACAAGGAAGAAAAGGTGATTGCCTGGAACCGGGCCATGGAGGAGATGACCGGAATCAATGCCGCCGATATGCTGGGCAAGGATAATTACGAATACTCGCTGGTTTTTTATGGAGAAAGAAGACCGCTTCTTATTGATCTCGTTTTGCAACCCCGTAAAGATATTGAAGAGCTGTATACCAGAACGGATAGAAAGAATATGTTTCTGGAAGCCGAGGCATATATACCATCCTTTAAGGGAAGTGAGGTATATTTTTTCGGTAAGGCGAATATTTTGCGTGATTCCAAGGGAAACATAGTCGGCGCCATTGAATCCATCCGTGACATTACGGCGGCAAGACAGGCACAGGAGGCTTTAAAATATTCCGAGGAGCGCTTTTCGAAAGCATTTAATTTGAGTCCCGCCCCGACCACAATCAGTACAATTGATGAAGGCAGATTTATTGATGTTAATGACAGTTTTTTGCGCATGTTAGGTTATACGCGCGAAGAAATGATCGGCCGTACTTCTGCGGAGTTATCCGTATGGTTTGACCTTGAACATCGCCGGAGCTTGACCCGGAAGTTGCTTCACCAGGGCTCTTTTCGGGGGGAAGCAATTCATTGCCGGACGAAAACGGGCGAGAGACGGAAATTGCTGATGTCTGCCGAAGTCATCGGCCTGAAGGGAAAGAAATTCATTTTGGCCATATTTTACGATGTCACCGAGCAGGAAAAACTGGAGGCGCAGCTTCGCCAGTCGCAGAGAATGGAGGCCATCGGCACCCTTGCGGGCGGGATTGCCCATGATTTTAACAATATACTGGGCGCAGTGATGGGCTATACGGAAATGGCCCTGGGAAGATCAAATGTTGACGATCATCTCCAACGCTACCTCCAACACATTTTCAAGGCCAGCGAACGGGCGAGAGACCTGGTGAAGCAGATTCTCACCTTCAGCCGCAAGAGCGACGAGAAGCTGCTGCCTTTGCGGGTAAGTCCAATAATTAAAGAGGTTTTAAAACTGCTGAGAGCCACCCTGCCGTCAACAATAAAAATCAGCGAGATTATAGATTCCAACCCGGATACCGTTCTTGCCGACCCCACGCAAATCCATCAAATATTGATGAATTTGTGTACTAATGCCGCCTGCGCCATACCGGAGAAAAAAGGAGAAATCAAAATCAGTCTGGCTTCCGAACAAATTGAATCGGACATTTCTTCCGGTCTGGATTCCGGCATGTATTTGAAGCTAGCAGTAAGCGATACGGGAATCGGCATGGATTCCGGAACGATGGGCAGGATATTCGATCCTTTCTTTACAACCAAGAAACCCGGCGAAGGAACCGGTCTGGGACTTTCGGTGGTTTACGGGATTGTAAAGAGCTACGGCGGAACAATTACCGTGCAGAGCGAGGCGGGAAAAGGGTCGGAGTTCTGCGTTTACCTGCCGCTGTTTACGAAGGCGGAAAACAATGAAGAAAAGCCGAAAGAAGCCGCCGCCGGAGGAAAGGAACGCATCCTTTTCGTGGACGATGAAGAACCGCTGGTTGAACTCGGGGAAAACTTACTGGCCAGCCTGGGGTATGATGTGGTCGGGAAGAAAAATTCTCTGGAAGCGTTGGATCTGTTTAGCTCCTGTCCGGAAAAGTTTGATCTGGTCGTCACCGATTTGACCATGCCCGATATGACCGGCATCGATCTGGCCCAGAAAATATTGCGGATCAAGCCTGGAATGCCGATTATCCTCTGTACGGGATTCAGCGAATCAATCACGCCGGAAAGTATCGATTCCGTCGGAGTGAAAGACTTAATCATGAAGCCCTTCCAACGGCGTCAGATTGCGGAGTCTATTCGAAAAACATTGGATAAAAAAGAATGACGGCCTTGTAAAAAGGCATAAAAGTGGCGATTTACGGACGGCCTCGTAAAAAGGCCGCAGGCAAGGCGCGCGAATACCGAGAAACGAGGCGTACTTAGCGTACGCCGCAGTGACGAGGGATGAAGCGCAACGCAGCATCCGGCCTTTTTACGAGGCCGTCAAGAATAGATTCTTAGCGCATGAGCAGGACGGGAACAGGGCTTTTTTGAATAACCTGAGACGTGGTGCTTCCCAAGAGCAGTTCCCTGAGCCGGTTGTGGCCGTAAGCTCCCATGACCATTAATTCTACCGCGCCTTCTCCGATAAATTTAAGAATTTCCGTTCCTTCCTTGCCGGGCAGGATGATGATCTCACAGTCGGTTTCCTCTTTCTCAGCGGCATTTTCAATTTGCGTGGTCAGTTTTGAGGCTTTGTCCATATCCTCAGTGATAATGACGGCGGTAATCGGCCAGACGGCCTGCTTCGATAAATTTAGAGAAAAATCGAGAGCTTTTTGAGCCGAGGGGCTGCCGTCATAGGCGATGGCCATACTTTCTATTTCCAGGAAGTTTTCCGGAGTAACCATAACGGGTTTGGCCGCATGGCGGATAACTGACTCGGCGACTGAACCCAGAAAACCTCCTGCCTTCAAATGAAAATGTTCGCCTTTTTTAGCCATGACGATCAAATCGGCGTCCCGGGCTTCTTCGCTGATTGTTTCGCTGATCCTGCCGACCACTTTCTTGGTTTCCACTTGCAGCCCCTTCCACCGGCAGTGCTCGCGAAAACTTTTCAGAATAAGGTCAGCTTTTTCATTGAGCGATGCTTCTACCGCATCAAGAAAGCCTTCAGACGGCGGCATGACCGCCGCACCGGAAATATCCGTCAGCATTGGTCCCTGAAGCAGGTTAACATCCATAACGTGAAGGGCGCTTAAGGTGGAATTAAGCTTCCGGGCGATATAAATGCCGTACTCTACGGCGATGTCGCTGTTGGCGGAGCCGTCAACGGGAATGAGAATTTTATTTGTC
>Ga0208462_1001420_pt1 | contig 16199 bp, 16 predicted proteins | sample AD_SCU001_MetaG_FD_184452 | JGI IMG/M metagenome (GOLD analysis project Ga0208462, IMG submission 184452) | Active sludge microbial communities of municipal wastewater-treating anaerobic digesters from China - AD_SCU001_MetaG (SPAdes) (version 2) | ecosystem: Engineered > Bioreactor > Anaerobic...
TCAACCGGGTACTACGTGGGGCCTGGTTGAGGAATGGTGTTCCGGTATGACTGGGGAATCTTATTCCGACGCAAGTGGGGAATCTTACACCGACGAAAGTGGGGAATCTTATTCCGACGTTGACACCTCAATACATAGCTTTTGAAACCATTCGACCGGGATCGAACGATTTCGCCGGTATTATCGTCTTTCTGCGAGAGAGAATCCATGTGGATGCCCGGGGTGTACCCGGTCTCGAAGGTTTTCGGCCTTCCCCCCGATGCGATCCACGGGAGAGAACGATGAAAGGAACGATATGGCTATTCTCCGGAATAAGCATCCTGATTCTGGCGCTCATTCTTGTAGGACTGACCGCCGCCGGCACCGCACCCCAGAACACGACATCAATCTCCGGCAAACCCGTTGCCGGGGATGCCGGTATCGCCCATCCCGATACGCCGGACGGCGCCGGCAACGTGGCGGCCGGGAACAATCGGTTCGCGTTCGACTTCTACCGGCGCCTCGCGACCGACCCGGCGCACGCGGGAGATAACCTCTTCTTCTCTCCCTACAGCATCTCGTCGGCTCTCGCGATCACCTGCGAAGGCGCCCGCGGCGCGACCGCCGACGAGATCGGGGCGGTGCTGCACCTCCCGACAAACGAGACCCTCCGGCGAGAGGGGTTTGCCGCGATCGATACCGGTCTGAACTGCGCGAGCGGCAACTACACCCTCCGCACCGCAAACGCCCTCTGGGCGGAGAAGACCCATTCGTTCCTCCCGGAGTACATCGACGTGGCCGTTCGCTGGTATGGGGCAAACGTCACGAACCTCGACTTCGTCGAGAATCCCGGGGGGTCGCGGGAGACGATCAACCGGTGGGTGGAGGAGAAGACCGAAGAGAAGATCCGCGACCTCCTGCCGCCGGGTTCGATCGACTCCATGACCCGGATCGTGATCACGAACGCGATCTACTTCAAAGGAACCTGGGCCGAGCAGTTCGACCCCGACGGGACGACCGGGGAGGAGTTCCAGGTCGGACCGAACGAGACGGTGACCGTCCCGATGATGCACGGGAAAACCATCTATCCGTACGCCGAGACCGATACCCTCCGGGTGCTCGAGATGCCCTACGCGCACGGAAACGAAACCGAACTCGCGATGCTCGTCCTCCTCCCGAAGGGAGATAACCTGACGGCTGCGGAGGAGGCCCTGGACACGGAGAGGCTTGCCGGCCTGCAGGAGTCCCTGGTCTCACAGAACGTCAGGGTCTTCTTTCCGAAGTTCACGCTGGAGACCGGGTATCCTCTAGCGGGAGTGCTTGCAGCGATGGGGATGCCGACGGCGTTCTCCCCCGATGCCGACCTCTCGGGGATGGATGGCACGAGAGATCTCTTCATCACCGGAATCTTCCACAAAGCGTTCGTGGACGTGAACGAGGAGGGCACCGAGGCCGCGGCCGCGACCGGGGTCATAGGGGGGAAGGGTGTCACACCCGTCTTCCGTGCGGACCACCCGTTCGTCTTCCTCATCGTCGAGAAGAACTCCGGCACGATCCTCTTCGCAGGAAGGGTCGTCAATCCCGAAAGCCCGTGAACGAGAGGCTGTTCTCTCCCCTTTTGTCGGCAACGGATACCGGGGCAACTGTCGCCTACCCGTTTCATGAAGGGATGGTAGGTTGCCCGGCGCCGTCTGTGCCGCCGAGCAAAGAGAGGAGCATCGCGACCTCTTCTCTGAGTGCGGGGATATCGCGGTTGACGACCGCCCAGACTTCCTCAGGGTCCACGCGGAAGTATGCGTGAACCAGAACGTTCCGAAGACCGATCACCTGTTTCCAGGGAACGCCGGGAGAAGCGCTTCTAAGGTCAGGGGGGAGGCGGGCGGCTGCTTCCCCGATGATCCGGAGATGGTGGACCATCCAGACCTGCACCAGTTCGTCCTGCAAGAAAGCATCTCTGCCCCGGACGGCATACCGCTCAATCTCCTTGATCGCTTCCTGGATGTCGAGGAGCCGGTCGATCCCATCCCTCATATCGGCACTGCCTCTTTCAAGATCCGCTTTTTGTACCGTTCCTTGAGCGCCGCTTCCGTCACCACGTCCACCCGGCACCCCAGGGCCTCCTCCAGGTCCTGGATGAGTGCGATGTGATCAAGGAGGCTCCTGCCCGGTTCCAGCTCGACAAGGAGGTCGAGGTCGCTCTCCGGGCCTGCCTCGCCCCGGGCGACCGACCCGAAGACCCGGAGGTTCCTGGCACCGTGTCGCCCGGCTATAGCGAGAATCCTGGACCGCTTCTCCCGGATTAGATCCACTGTGACAGGCATGGCTGTTCAATATCTTCTATCGGGAGCTGGCAATATAAATCTGCCCTCAATGGTCGCACCCCTAAAAAGATCCCGGGCATACCCCGAACTATGGTCTTCCGAAGAGGGTGAAATCCGGCTGGCACCCCCCCCTTCTTGTACTGCTGATTGGGAATCGATGCACTAAAGAGAGAAAGTATCTCTCCGTCGCTCAATAAGCCGCCCTGTTTCCTCACGACGACCGGAGCCGGGAGAGGATCCGGAGCTTCTTTGCAAGCGCCGCCTCCGCCGCCCGCTCGACCCCCGCCTTCATCTCCGCAAAGTCTCTCTTGTCCTCGTCCACGACCTTCTTGACCGGGGTGTAGGCCGACTCCCTGAATCGGGGCGAGAAGTCGCGGATCTCGCCGCCGACCGAGAGGACCGATTCCGGTGCCCCTTTCTCGACGTAGCCGACCTCTTTCATCGCGACACCTGCGGACGCAACGACCCGGCGGATATCGGGCGCGACTTCGGGCGGTGCGACGACGAGAAGCGCATCGAGCGATACGCCGAGGTAGTCGATCTCGAGCGCGTCGAGCATGGCAAGGACCTTCGGTTGCACGAGCGTGCGGAGTTCGTCCTCCTCGACGACGATCCGGCACCCGGCAGTCTCCGCCATCTCGTAGGCGTCGCCCCGGAGGCCGCCGTTCGTGACGTCGGTCATGGCGTGGATGCCGTTGAGGACGTCGCTTGCAAGAAGCGCCTCGCATGCCTTGAGGAAGTGGAGGTTGATCGTCTCGTCGACGACATCGGGGAACCCCGAGTAGATCGCGGCGGTGGCGATCGTCCCGCCGCCGGCCCCCTCGGTCATGAGGAGGACGTCGCCGGGCTGGATCGCCTTCCTCGCGGTGAGATGGTTTGCGACGCCGACGGCACCGACGCACCCCGTCATCCGGGTTCCAAGCACCATGTCCCCGCCGATCCGTAACGTGGATCCGGTGACGAGAGGGACGCCCATCGCTTCGCCGACGGCGGAGACGCCCGCCGTGTAGTCGAATATCTTCGCGACGTCGCCGTCGTCGGCGACGTGGATATCGGAGAGGAGGGCGACGGGCTTTGCCCCCATCACGTAGACGTCGCGGAGCGTCGCCCGGGTGACGTGGAACCCGGCGAGGAAGGGGAAGTCGGAGAGGCGGGAGTGCATCCCGTCGACGGTGGTGATGATGTAGTCTCCTCCGGCACGGACGGCGCCCGCATCATCCATCTCGTCGACACCGACCGCGGCCGACGTCCTGCCGATGATCCGGGCGAGCTGCCGGTGAGCGAAGAAGTCGCCCGATCCCCTCGATCCGACACCGAACTCACCCATCGTCGAGCCGGAAGGCTCGAACGCAAAGAGGTCGCCGGAGAGGCCGGTCGAGTTCTTCGCCTCGGCAAGAACCGCCCGGGCGAACGCCCCGGCATAGGTGGAGCTGATGCGGTTGTGCTTGATCGCAAGGATATCCCGGGAAAGAAGGTGCACGATATCGTCGTCAGGAGTGCCGGCAGCAAGGTGCCGGCGGCTGATCTCTTCTACATCCATTGTAAGAGTGATCGGTGCCGGGAGAGATAAAAGGAGTGGCGGCGGGGCTCTCCCTGCGGGCAAAGATTCAAGCGGATCCGCCCCGAATACAGATGGATGACGGGTGCGCAGACGATCACCACATGCTCCATAGCCGGTTCCGATTCCGGGGGAGGTGCGGGCATCCAGGCGGACTTGAAGACGTTCACGGCGCTTGAGGTCTATGGGCTGACGGTCGTAACGGCGGTGACGGCCCAGAACACCCGCGAGGTCCGGGGAGTCTGGATGCTCCCCGCCGATGCGGTGCGGACACAGATCGAAGCGGTTGTCGACGGTTTCTCCATCGGGGCGTGGAAGACCGGGATGCTCGGAAACACCTCGAACATCCGGGCCGTCGCGGAGGCCCTGCCGGACGGTGCCGTGCTCGTCATCGACCCGGTGATGGTCTCGACGTCGGGCCACCGTCTGCTTGACGGAGATGCCGTCACGGATCTTGTCGAACAGCTCATCCCCCGGGCGGATATCGTCACCCCGAACCTCCCGGAGGCGGAGGTGCTCGGCCGGATGCGGGTTGCAACCCTGGACGATATGACCGAGGCCGGTCGGCGGATCCTCGACCTCGGCGCAAGGGCCGTTGTGGTGAAAGGGGGGCACCTTGCCGGCGATGCGGCGGTCGATATCTTCATCGACCGTGACGGGGTGGTCCCGCTCTCCGGGCGCCGCTATCCCTACTCGGTGCACGGGTCGGGGTGTTGCTTCTCCGCAGCGCTCGCTGCATACCTTGCCCGGGGAATGGCTGCGCGCCCTGCGTTCGCCGCGGCCCGGGAGTTCATCGATACGGCCATCCGGGAGGCGGCGGGGGGGCCGGGGCCACTCCGGATCGTCAACCCGGGGGGAACGAACCTTCGCCGGCGTTGAAATAATAATTCTCACGTAGGGTGAATTTCCGGCGATTTTTTCCCATATTTGCCCGAGAAATCTGATTTTACCACCAGATAGGAGCATGTTAAAATCCCCATATAACCGGCATTATCCAGTAGAAACAGGAAATACCCTGTTGAAGACTTAAAAACAAATGCGTAATCTTAATAACCAAAAACCAGTAAGTACTGTTAGAATGGATGAGATCGACGATGCGATCCTTCGGGAACTGCAAAGAGACGGGCGGATGTCTATGGCAGAGCTCGGTTCGATGCTCGGTATCGCGCCGTCGACGGTCTTTAAACGGATCGAGAAGCTGAAGAACGCCGGTATCATCGAGCGATTCACGATCGTCATCAACCAGAAGTGTTTTGAGCATACTCTGGTTGCTTTTCTGAACATCAGGGTCCATCCGGAAGGAAAGCCGGAGGTCGAGGCGTTCGTGCGAGACCACCAGGGTATACTCGAGGTCTACGAGGTGCTCGAACCGGGGGACTTCTTCGTCAAGGTCCGGGTGCAGAATATATCCGAGTTGAAGCGGAGCGTGCTCATCCCTCTCTCCAGCCTCCCGGGGGTGAAAGAGATCCAGACGATCATCTCCGTGCGGAAGATCAAAGAACAGAGATAGGGTGGAACAGAATGCAGATTGAGACTATGCAACAGATGCTTGCGATCGTGACGCTCTCCCTTGGAGCGCTCCTGATCGCGATCATCTTCAACGCTTACCGGATTGTCAGGCAACCGACCCTGCTTTACTTCATCTACGGGCTTTTCACGCTGATCGTGGGGATCACGTTTGCGGATCTCATCAGCGTCTTCACGCCGGATGCCTTCACCGCCCTCTGGTCGGCAGTCTTCTCCCGTATCGTGGTGGTCCTGGGACTCTGCGTGATGGCCTACGGTATACTGAGAGGATGAGATGCGCACCGGTACTTCGTTTGCCCGGGACTGGCAGTTGCTCAAGATAGCCCGGTCCCTGCGTGGTCACGAAGTCGCCGGTCCGCTGGTGCGGCGTCTCCTTGCCGATGCCTCCAGCGACCTCGTGGACCGGGTCGCTGCAATCGCCGGGAAACTTGGTGAAGAGGATGGGACGATGCTCCTTGCCCGTAACGAGGCGCGGTTCGATCCGCCCACCCTTATGGAGGGGCTCCTCCTTATGTGGGGGATTCCCTGCGACACCCGGGAGGCCGCCGACGGGAGCATGGTCATCACCGTCGGCGGTGATGGCGCGGCGCTCCAGGAGACCTTCGCGGACGCCCGGGTGGCCGCGCCCTACCTTGCCGGCTACGCCCGGGCCCTCCAGACGGATGCGGTTCTCGTGGATGATGCCGGCAGGATAACGTTTCGGTTCCCGCCCCGCGGCCGGTAAGGCATGATCCTCTGTCCGCCCCCACCGGGTGTCCAGAAACAGGTTGTTCTTCTTTCGGGTCTGCTGCAGTGGAGACCACGGGTTCGCATCTCTACGGAGTGCGGTTGCACCTCCTCCAGAAGCATCTAAGAAGGTTTATCTCTCACGCGCCCGTTAATCCGTTGAGGAGACTGTATGGAAACGGGTATGCGGACGTGCCAGAGCTGCGGCATGCCGATGGGGAGAGAAGAGGACTTCGGGACGGAAGCCGATGGGGCGCTTTCGAAGGATTACTGTACCTACTGTTACCAGAGCGGCGCCTTCACCGAACCCGGCGCCACCATCGATGGGATGGCGGAGAGGTGCGGGGCGATCATGTCGCAGTTGTATGCGATCCCTGCCAGGAACGCGAAGCGTTTTTCACGGGAGCAGCTCTTGTGCTTGAAGAGGTGGGCCGGAAGGGAAATTGCGACCTGTGAAAGTTGCGGGATGCCCCTTGCCCGGGACGAGGATGCCGGGACGGAGGCGGACGGATCGCGGAGCGTAAGATATTGCACCTACTGCTACCGGAACGGCGCTTACGCAGAGCCCGACCTTACGCGCGAAGGGGCGGTCGAGCGGTATGCGCCGATGATGGCCGCAAACCTCGGGATACCCATCGAGAAGGCGGAGGCGATGGTACAGCAGTATCTCTCGACACTCCCGAGATGGAGGGACCAGAGCCGATAACGAACCCCTTACCCACCAATGCGGGGATCCTCCGCCCCGCCCGATAAAACCCCTATCCGCCGGGCAGTCGCACCGCGCAGGCCCGGCACTTTGCTAACGTATCGAGAAAGCCCCTGAAGGTCAGACCACCGGTTCCCCTTCGCGTTGAGCTCGAGGATACACACAACGAAGCAGCCCCTTGCAAAACGTCACGAAGTCCCGTGTCACGGTGCTGCTAACTTGGGGCACGACATGCGGTCGTATCATTCGAGCCGGGTGCCACAACTCGCGGGATACTGAGGCTGGACGAGGGTCGTGGCATCGTCTACTCCATCTCCTGAGAAGACCGGCGGCGACACCTTACGGCACTGCCAGAAAATAGGCCGGGGTTTGCGGGAGGAGTTCCGAGGTTTCATCCCGCGAGACCCCGATCATCTTTTGCGCCCCGGCACGAGCGCATCGAGGTTTTTCTGGAACTCAAGATGGTTGTTCGACGGTCGTCCGCATGCCCGCCGGACAGGCCGGGCGCACTAACACCCCGGACGGTGATGGCGGATCGCTTCGCCCGCCACCACCTCCATGGGTCTTCCCCCGCGGGGGGTCTTACTTGAACACGTTGAAGATCTGGTCGCTGCCGGTCGAGAAGAGCCGCTCTCGCTCAGCCCGCTCCTCAACGAGCGCAAGCACCGGGAGTTCCAGATTCACACCCGGGACGTGGCCGAACATCTTCTCCATGCCCACCTGCAGGGAGTGCATGTAGAGCGAGTTCGCGATCTCCATCGGGCAGGTCTCCTCGCACTGGCCGCAGTTGATGCACGAGTCCGCCACGTGGGCGTAGCGGATCAGGTGGAACATGAACGGCACGGGGAGCACGCCCGGCGGCACCAGGTAGGGCTTCTTCGTGCTGCACTCGACGCAGTAGCAGATCGGGCAGTTCTCGATACAGGCGTAACACTTGGTACACCGGGACGAGTCCTCCATCATCTTCTGGAGGCGTTCCTTCCCTTCGCCGAGCTCCTCGAAGTAGCGTGCCCGCCACTTGTCGCCGAGCTTCAGCATCGCGTTCTCGACCTTGCCGCGGATCTCGATACCCTTCGGGTTCGCGGGTGCGGTGGCGACTGCCCCGGCCGCTACGGCCCTGCTCAGGAGATCCGCTCCCTTCCCGGAACAGACCTCGACGAACGTGGCCTTTCCGGCCTTATCGCCGATGACACCCCAGTTCCCGCAGGCGAGGTCGGCCTGGCGCGGGACCTTCATCTTGCAGCGGCGGCAGTTTGCCCGGCGGCCGAACCCTTCTTCCTCGAGTTCGTCCATCGAGATGCCCTTGTGCTGGCCGTCTTTCGTGACGATGATGAACTGGCCCTTGTCAATCTCTTCCTTGACAACGTCGTTGGGGTCGACCCCGAACTTCTCGCGGATCATCTTCCGGGCGGTCACCGGGCTGACCGAACCGCCGCAGTTGACGCCGATCAGGAGAAGGTTGTCCAGGTTGACCTGGTTGCGCTTCGCAAGCTCGTAGATGCCCATCGCATCGCAGCCTTTCACCGTCACGGCAAGGCGCATGTCGTTTGCGCCGTCCAGGTACTTCTTGATCAGTTTCGAGAGCAGGAGCGTCCCGCAGTGGAGCGAACCTGCCGTCTGTGCGATATCTGCCGGATCGGTGATCAGCGTCGGGACCGCATCGTAGAGGTCGACGCCTTTCTTCACCGCCAGAACGCCGTCGACGATGTCGTTTTCCAGGGCAAACTTGAGGAGCCCGGTCACCGCACCGCCGCATTCCGCCACTTTGGCGATATCAGCGTTCGTCGTCCAGGCGTATACCATATCTCCCTTCGCTACCATCTCACTGCACCCCCGTGATCTTCTCGACGGCAACCGCACTGTGCTTCAACTCCGGCATCTTGGAGAGCGGATCGAGAGCGGTGTTCGTCAGCTGGTTTACAGACCCGGCACCGCCGAAGTGCATCGCCATCATCAGCACCCCGGGCGCGACCTCATCGGTCACTCTGGCAAGGGCTTCCGCCTGTCCGCGCCTGCCTTTGAGCCGGATCTTCTCTCCGTTCTGGATCTTGAGGCGCGCGGCATCCTCGTTGTTGATCTGGACGTAGGCCTCGGGCACCTCATAGTCGAGGATCCTCGCCCGTCCGGTCTGGGTTCGGGTGTGGTAGTGGAAGAGCAGACGTCCGGTCATCAGGGTGAACGGGTACTCGGCGTCGGCGACTTCCGCGGGCGGCCGGTGTTCGAGCCCGAAGAAGTGGCCAAGACCGTCAGCGGACGAGAACTTCTCGCGGTGGAGAATCGGGGTTCCCGGGTGTTCCAGGTTCGGGCAGGGCCAGTGGACAGACTCGGGCTTCTCCATCCTCGCGTAGGAGATGCCGGCCATCGACGGGGTGACCCGGCGCATGTCGTCCCAGATATCCTCAGGCGAGTTGAAGTCGAATCCCTTGAGCCCGAGTTTGTGGGCAAGGTCGACGAAGATCTGCCAGTCCTCCTTGGCATCGCCCGGCGGTTCCACGGCCTTCCTGACACGGTTGACCCGCCGCTCGCCGCTCGTGAACGTCCCGTCCTTCTCGGCAAAGGAGGCGCCGGGGAGGATAACGTCTGCGTATTTCGCCGTTTCGGTCATGAAGAGATCCTGCACGACCAGGAAGTCGAGTTTCTCAAGCGACCGCATGACGTGGTTTGAGTCGGGATAGGAGACGACCGGGTTTAACGCGAAGATGTACATCGCCTTGATCGGGTCGCCGCACTGGGTGATCTGCTCCGTCAGGGTCACGCCGTACTCCTTCGCAAGACCGGTGACGCCCCAGAGTTCCTCCATCCGCTTCCGGGTGGCGTCGTCCTCGCACTTCTGGTAGCCGGAGAAGACGTTCGGGTAGGCACCCATGTCGCAGGCGCCCTGGACGTTGTTCTGGCCGCGGAGCGGGTTGACGCCGACTCCCGGTCTCCCCACGTTGCCGGTGAGCATCGAGAGGTTTCCGAGCGACCGGACGTTGTCCGTACCGGTGGTGAGTTCCGTGATGCCGAGGCAGTAGATGATCACGGCGTTCTTCGCGTTCGCGTATATCCGTGCGATCTCCTTGATCCTCTCGGTGGGGACGCCGGTGATCGACTCGACCTCCGCGTACTTCTCGACGGTCTTCTTCAGGTCGTCAAAGCCCGATGTCCGCTTCTCGATGAACTCCTTGTCGTGGAGGTTCTCCTGGATGATCCAGTACATGATCGAGTTGATCAGGGCGATGTTCGTCGAGGGGTTGTAGCGGACGTAGTGATCGGCCAGGCGCGCCGTGGGCGTAAAGCGCGGGTCGCAGACGATGATGGTCTTCCCGGCCTTCTTTGCCTGGAGAACGCGGCGGCCCGCAAGCGGGTGCGCTTCAAGGCTGTTAGCGCCGATCATGAAGATGACGTCGGCGTTCAGGACGTCCTCGAAGGGGTTCGTCGCGGCCCCGGAACCAAACGAGAGCGAGAGCCCCGCGACCGATGGCCCGTGGCAGATGCGCGCGCAGTTGTCGATGTTGTTGGTCTTGAAGGCCACCCGCGCGAGTTTCTGCATGATGTAGCATTCCTCGTTCGGTGTCCGGCACGAGACCTGGAACCCGAGCGCTTTCGGCCCGTACTTCTCGTTGATCTCCGTGAACTTCGAGGCGATCAGGTCGTAGGCCTCGTCCCAGGATGCCTCCTCGAACTTGCCGTTCTTCTTGATAAGAGGCTTTGTCAGCCGATCGGGGCTCTGGACGAACTCCCAGCAGGTTGCTCCCTTGGGACAGAGTTTACCCTCGTTGATCGGGCTCCTCTTGTTGGCTTCTACTCCCACAAGTTTGCCATCGTTCACCACGAGGTTAAGGCTGCACCCTACACCACAGTAGGGGCAGGTCGTGGGAACGTACTGTAACTTTCCATTGGTTTCTGTCATTCACATTCTCCCGATTGTTGTGTTCAACGTCGGTTGCCAAGCATGTCAGGAAAGGCGGACATGCACACAGAGTTGTTTTACTCTACTAAGTAGTATATAAATTTAAACTTACCCTTTTAACATTTGTCTGTATACAATCGAATATATTTGATCCTGATCTGACATGAGCTCAACCATTTGATATATTGCACCATACGTTGACTGTATATCGATTAGAAATGATTTTTGCTTTATTATGCCCTGAATGTGCTTTCAAGATGTCAAGTTAATTTAATTTAATGATCCAAAATGTTTACAATCAACCTTAACCAAACATTCTTCCGTGCAACCGAGACTGAATCATACATGGGATGATATCGAGGCCAGACTCAGGTCGAAAGGCTCCTCTCCGGAGATGATCGAGCACTTCCGGCGATGCATCGATTTTCATACATTCGCAGCCCCCGGGCTCTTGGTCGGGGTCTTCATGGTGGACTACGCCCTGGAACTTCTCAACCCTCCTTCTGGCGAGAAGATCTACGCCGTCTGCGAGACCACGAAGTGTCTGCCCGACGCTCTCCAGGTGGTTGCCCATAGTACGACCGGTAACCACCGCCTCAGGGTGATCCCGATCGGAAAGTTTGCCATCACCGTGAACAGACCGGCCGAGACACCACTGGTGGATGGAATCCGGGTCTTCGTCGACGGCGAGAAGATAGGGCGGTATCCGACATTTGCCCTGTGGTACACCAAAGACCCTCTCTTCGACCCGCGAACTCGGGGCGCTGCGCTTCTTGACGAGATTGTTGATGCCGGGCGCGACCTCCTCTCGTACGAACGCGTGCGGGTGAAGGTACCGCAGAAGTGGCCCTGGAAAGCGGCCGTCTGCACCATCTGCGGTGAGATGGTCCCTGACAACCTGCTTATCGACGGAGCCTGTGCCGACTGCCGGTCTCAGTCTTACTACGAGAAGATGCCCTACTGACGGAGGAAACCCCTCCCTCTTCCCCCGTGGAAAGGGTCTATGAGGGTACTGGTTCATTGTCACAGATGCAGCGCATGGAGATCTTCCCTATCGGGATCGTGCACTCGAGCATCCGCTCCCGGAGCGATATGCCGGTCCAGGGCGTCGATGCCGAGATCGAGGTCTTCCCCGACTACGTAGCAGCGCTGGACGGCATCAAAGAGAGCTCGCACCTGATCCTGATCTGCTGGCTCCACGAGGCGGACCGGAACGTCCTGAAGGCCGTGGCCCGGAAGGTCTCAGGCGACCTCCCGGAGAGGGGTGTCTTCTCCCTCCGGTCTCCGGTGCGGCCGAACCCCCTCTCGGTGTCGGTGGTGCGGCTATGCGGTCTCCGTGAAGGGCGGATCCTCAACCTCGCGAACGTCGACCTGATCGACGAAACACCGGTGATCGACATCAAACCCTACCAGAGGGGATGGGACTGTATCTTCTCCGCGACCGGCCATGACCGGACTGAGAAGATACGGAAGATGGGGCCCGGAGAGTACCGAAAAAGCCTCATTCGCGAGGCCGTGAACTACCACGGGGAGCTCTGTCCGGGCGTCGCGGTCGCGGTGAGGATCGCGGAGGCGGCGGCGCGCATTCTCGGGTGCGACCTCGCTGTGCCAGAGGTCGCGGTCGCGCCCGGCACCGATCCCTGCATCGCCGACGCCCTCATCGGAATCACCGGCGCGCGCCCGGGAAACCGCCGGCTGAGGCATCCGGGTGGAGAAGACTGCATCGTTGCCGCGCCCGGGATGGAGGTGATCTTCCACCTCCGGGATGCCCCGGAGAGCATCGAGGCCGTCCTTGCAGCGCGCGAGGAGTCGCTCTTCGACTGTGAGCTTGCCTTCCCGGATGACCGATAGGTAAACCAGGAGTAATGGAGAATCGTATGTCACGGGCGGGGGTAAAAACCCTCCACCGGCACGCTATAAGGGAGTCATGAGTATGTCACGCCGATATCTGAACCTTACCCCGCTTCCCGAAGCGCTCGCGGCGATGCGGCGGGCGTTTCCTCCGTCGGATCATGTCGAGACCGTGCCGCTCTGCCTTGCCGTCGGCAGGGTGACGGCCGAACCGCTGTACGCAGAGTACTCTGTTCCCGAGGTCGAGATCGCGAAGTTCGACGGTTATGCGGTGAAGAGCAGGGATACCCCGGGGGCGCAGGATCAGCGGCCGCTGCCTCTCCGCGAGTATGCCCGCATCAACACCGGTGAGATACTCCCCCCCTCGTTTGACGCCGTCGTCATGGTCGAGGATACCTGGGACGACGGCGGGACACCCTGGATCAGGAAGTCTGCCGCGCCCTGGCAGAACGTCCGGCATGCCGGGGAGGATATCCGTGCAGGCGAACTTGCCCTCCCGAAAGGCCATCGGATCCGGCCGTTCGATCTCGGCGCGCTCGCAACCTACGGGATAACCCGGCTCGCTGTCCGGTCGGTCCGGATCGGCATCATACCGACAGGAAACGACCTCGTCCCGCTCGGCGTGGTGCCCGCCCCGGGTCAGACGATCGAGACGAACACCCTCATGGCGGAGGCGTACCTCACCCGGATGGGGGCGACCTGCCGCCGTTATGAGATCGTTCCCGACGATCCGGATCTGATTCGGAGCGCGCTTGAGACGGCTCTCGACGCAAACGATCTCGTCATCCTCTCGGCAGGCTCGTCGGCCGGTTCCCGGGACTTCTCCCGCGACGTCGTCGGCGCGCTCGGGGAGGTGATCTTCCACGGCATCGCAGTCCGGCCGGGAAAACCGGTGCTGCTCGCGAGCGTCGGCGGCAAACCGGTCCTCGGTATGCCGGGCTATCCGGTCGCCGCGCAGACCATCCTCCGGGAGGTTGCCGGGAGTCTGCTCGCGTGGTGGGGGCTCCCGGCGCTCCCGGAGGGGGAACTGGATGTCCGGCTGTCAAGGAGGCTGGCATCCGATCTCGGGTTTGACGAGTTCGTCCCGGTCTCGGTCGGGCGGGTGAACGGCACCTGTTTTGCGACCCCTCATCCCCGGGGGGGCGGCATCCAGATGGCGGTGGTCCGGGCGAACGGCTACATCCATATACCCGCCGAGCGCGAGGGGTTCGAGGCCGGGGAGGAGGTGCGGGTCCGGCTCACCGTCTCCCCGGCTGAAATCGCCCGCACGCTCATCTGTGTCGGTGTGCGCGACCCCACCATCACCGAGCTCGGCAACTGCCTTGCGGATGCCGGTTACCTGCTCCACTGCTGTAAAGCCTCGACGATGGGGGCGGTGCTCGCTCTGCGGGCGAAGACCTGCCACGCCGCGTCGATCTCTCTTCCGGAGACGGAAGCGGCCTGGAACGATCAAGTGCTCCGGTACCTGCCCGGGGTCGATCTCCTGCGGGTGCAGGTGGCCCGGACGGAGCTCGGACTCGCCTCGGCCGGCGACCTGGATGCCGGCAACCCTGCGTCGTTCCGGTTCATCAACCAGCCGAAAGGCACGGCAGCGCGGGTCTTCCTCGATGCCTGGCTGGCCCGGGAAGGCATCGATGCGGGCATCGTCACCGGGTACGGGCACGAGGTGAGGACGCCTGCGGCCGTCGCCGCAGCCGTCGGCAATGGGTTTGCCGACGCAGGCGTCTGTCCGGCAGCCATGGCGCGGGAGGCGGGGCTCCGGTTCACCCCGCTCGGCTACGAGACGCGTTACCTCCTGGTCCGGAAGGAACTTGCCGCGGACGAGGGTGTTGCAAGCCTCGTCCGGGCCGCCCGGTCGCCGGAGTTCGAAGAGCACCTCCGGTCGCGGGAGAGATGCCGGGCAGGGTAACCGGATACCCTGCCCGGAGGGACTTAAAGGTGCGTGGCTACGGGAGGTTCATCGGCTGCCGCATCCAGAGCGCAACGCGCCTGAACAGGCCAGAAGCTGCCCGGCAACCCGCCGGCTATCTCCTGTGCCCGTTGTGGATAACCGTGATGCATAAGCCATCCGTTATCGACCGTCCCCGGGGTGGCGCGCCGGTCCGAAAAGATCATCTCCTATCGGGAGAGAGAGTTCTTCATGCCAGTCAGCGAACAGACACAGAGCCAGATCATGGCAGTGCTCCGGCGGATGACGGATGCCATGGGCAGGAAGGACATCGACGGCCTGGTTGCGCTCGTCGATCCTGAGTTCCGGGCATTCGGGACCGGTCCCGACGAGAAGGCGATCGGGAGGGAGGCCTACCGCCGGCACCTTGAACGCGACTTTGCGCAGGCGGAGAAGGTCGCGATCGACCTCTCCGACATCCGCATCGGTGCCGAAGGAACGGTCGCCTGGGCCATGGCCGACATGGCATACCATATCGTCGTCGGCGGCATCCCGCAAACCCTGAATGGGCGGATGACGGCGGTCCTCCGGGGGACAGGCCATGCGTGGATCTTTGTCCAGATGCACTACTCTCTCCCGGCGGCGGGCCAGGAGGCCGGACAGTCGTATCCGGCGGTATAATTTTTTGCCCGCCGAGGGCACTGTGCCGGTTTCAGCGCTCGTTATAGGGAATACCGATACGTTCTCCTCCGGGGCACCCCCCTACTCTGGTGGCGGGGATATCCATGCGCTTCTTCGGCCTCCCCTACCCCGCCCGTGCCTTCGGCAAGGGATACCCATACACCTCTGCCGGCGACCCCCACCTCACCCGCGCCTTCGCAGGGATATCCGTGCACTCCTGCCGGCCCCCCCGCCCCGCCCGCGCCTTCTCCGGCAGGCTACCCATACACCTCTGCCGGCGACCCCCACCCCGCCCGCGCCTGCGGCAAGGATACCCATGCACTTTTGCCGGCACCCCCACCTCACCCGCGCCTTCGGCAAGGGATACCCATACACCTCTGCCGGCACCCCCACCCCGCCCGCGCCTGCGGCGCTCCTCCCCCGCCCCCGCCGGGGGCGTGGGCAGTGCGTGGCGATATCAGGGGAGCAGCTGTATCCGGGGTGGAGCGGGTGAGCAGCCGTATCCGGGGTGGAGCTGGTGGGCCGCCGTGCCCGGTTTTTCTCCAGGATCTCCCCATGCTGTGGACCGTGGGGATATCGCCATTGGGGGAGGGGCTGACGGGGAGGGGGAACTCGTTCCCCCTCCCCTGTCTCCCACACTCCAACCATCTTGCTTCTCGCCGGCATCCCTTGCCCGCGCCTCCTGCCGGCAGGCTCCCCATACGCTTCTGCCGGCGACCCCCACCCCGCCGGCTCTTCTGCGAGGGATACCCTTACGCTCTCTGCCGACAACCCCCACCCCACCCGCGCCTTCGCCGACAGGCTACCCATACACTTCTGCCGGCATCCCCCACCTCGCCCGCGCTTTTCTACCGGCACATCGCCCCCCGAATAGAACATGTGCTCCGCGTGCGGTATCGATGTGCCGTTGGTGTTGTAGCCGGCCGCTATTCCATCGCGAGCGGCGGCACATCCGCAGGCTCGCCGGCCCGCGAGAAGGCGAGCAGATCCTGGCCCGACAACCCGGTGATCACGAGCCTGTTGCCCTCAACCCGGTATGATGCAGCCGCAAGAAGGAGTTCCCAGTACCG
>Ga0208462_1001422_pt1 | contig 16190 bp, 19 predicted proteins | sample AD_SCU001_MetaG_FD_184452 | JGI IMG/M metagenome (GOLD analysis project Ga0208462, IMG submission 184452) | Active sludge microbial communities of municipal wastewater-treating anaerobic digesters from China - AD_SCU001_MetaG (SPAdes) (version 2) | ecosystem: Engineered > Bioreactor > Anaerobic...
AGCGGCGGGGCATCCGAGGCGCTGCCGCATGAAGTTGGAGCCAGGCCAAGCAGATCTGAGCCTAAATTGAATACGCATGCCCTTTATCCCAGCCGCAGCGAGCTGCGGGGTATTACGTTTAAAAATCAAACCTTGGCGCCAATGCTATCCTGGGTGTGTCCCTTGGAGTGGCCAGGGCAGCCGCCTCTTCGCTGGATATGCCTCTCTATAGATATCTTGGAGGAGTTTGCACCTCGCGGCTACCTGTTCCCTCCTTCAATGTTCTAAATGGCGGTAAACATGCCGGAAATGACCTCTCTATCCAGGAGTTCATGATCGAGCCCGTTGGAGCAAAGAGCTTCAGCGAGGGAGTGCGCATGGCTGTGGAGACTTATCATGCCTTGGGAGAGATCCTCAAGAGCAGATATGGTGCGGGAGCCACAAACGTGGGCTTTGAAGGTGGATATGCTCCACCTCTTTCCAAGACCCGTGACGCATTGGACGCGATAATGAGTGCCATAGAAAAAGCAGGCTACGGCCAGGAGATAAAGATCGGGCTTGATTCTGCTGCCTCCAGCTTCTATGCAAATGGGGAATATTCAGTCGATGGGATGCGGCTATCTCCAGATGAGGTGGTTGAGTATTATGCAGATCTGGTTAAATCCTATCCCATCATACTGCTTGAGGATCCTTTTGAGGAAGAGGCCTATGAGGATTTTGCAAAGCTGACTGCCAGGCTGCCCAATACCATCATTGTTGGCGATGACATCTATGTTACAAATCCCTCCAGGCTCAAGAAGGGGATAGAGATGCATGCCACCAACGCCCTGCTGCTCAAGCTCAACCAAATCGGCTCCGTTTCCGAGGCATTTGATACGGCAAGGATAGCCTTCCGGGCGGGATTCAAGATCATGGCCAGCCATAGATCTGCAGAGACGGAGGACAACTCTCTGGCCGATGTGGCTGTTGCACTGGGCGTGGAATTGCTGAAGACTGGAGCTCCGGCCCGGAGCGAGAGAACAACAAAGTACAACCAGCTTCTGAGAATACAGGAAGAGCTTGGTGAGGCTGCGTCATATGTTGAGCTTTAGAGGATTTGGGAATAGGAGGATAGTTTTAAAATTAGCAGGGAATATGAACCTGCAATAGAGCATGAATCACAATAACGGAGAAAGGGATGGAGCCCTGGCTATAATCGGCTGCTGCATTGCTATCTTCTGGCCGGGCGCCCTCACCTTCGGCTTTCCCGGAGTGATGGCCTCCCTATGGCAGGAGATGTTTCATGTTGGCAGCGGGGCCACTGGGGCTACCATCTTCTTCATGCTCTCTGCCGTGGGCATCTTCATGTTTCTGGCGGGCCGCTGGCAGGAGAGATATGGCATCAGGAGGATGATAATTCTGGGAATCCTCCTCACCTCCATCGGCTGCATCCTCGCCGCTTTTGCAAATTCGATTACCATGGTCTATGCCTGGGCTTTTCTCAACGGTGCAGCCTCATGCTTTGTCTACATCCCCGCCCTCACTCTGGTGCAGCAGTGGTACCCTCAGAGGAGGGGGCTGGTCTCGGGAACGGTGAGCATGGTATTTGGTCTGGCCGCGGCCATCATGTCACCAGTATTCGGCCTTATGCTGAATGCATTCGGCTACAGGAACATGAGCCTGGTCCTGGCAGTCCTTACTCTGACTGCAGGCCTGCTGGGCGCATATTTCGCCCGGGAGCGGGATGATGAGACGATAAAAAGGAAAAACGAAATTAGGGACGCCTTGAAGCGGCAAATAAGAGAGGGGAATGAGATAGATAAGGATGAGCAGAGGCGACCACTCACAGTATCTGAGACCCTCCACACTCGAAGCTTCTGGTTTCTCTGGACAACCTGGATCCTGGCCGGAGCGGCGGGAGTCTCCATGACCGTCCTCTCCACCGGCTATGGATTATCTTTAGGCCTTCCTCTGGAGGGTGCGGTTCTCATTCTCACCGCCTTCAACCTCACCAATGGCACCGGGAGGCTGGCGAGCGGATATTTCTCCGACCGGTTGGGAAGAAGGAGGGTCATGAGCCTGGCCTTCCTGGCGGCTGGTCTTGCATATTTTCTCTTTCCCCTGGCAGGAGATCTGCCTACATCGGCAATCCTGGCAGCAGTGGTGGGACTCTCTTTTGGCACCTTATTCTCCGTCTCTGCTCCATTGGTGGCGGACTGCTTCGGCCTGGACCATTTTGGTGCCATATTCGGACTAACCTTTGCAGCCTACGGATTTCTCGCCGGACCACTGGGGCCCACCCTTTCTGGATATCTGTTGGATCTGAATGGCGGCAATTTCATCCCCATCTTTCTCTATCTGGGGGCATTCAGCCTGCTGGCCGCTCTCTCCATCCGGCAGGTAGTGTCGCCAGAGCGGCGTTGAAAGGCATCAAAAAGGTCAGGATGATCAAGTCATGAAGAGATGACCAAAGGTCAGCCCTCATGCGCACCCGCCGATCAGCTCCACTGCTTCCCTCAGGTCGCCTATGACCTCGGGGCCCTGGCGTTCGCCCCTGCGGTCCAGGAAGAGGGCATCAAGGCCGGCATCCAAAGCGGACTCATAGTCATAGCTGTAGTGGTCGCCGATATGCAGAACCTCAAAGGGCCTGGCATCCAAATGAGCGCAGATGGCTCCATAGAGGAGAGGCGATTTCTTGACCTCCCTGAAATCGCTGGTTGCAGAGAAGACCTCCCGGAAGTAGCCCTGCAGGCCATCCAGCTCGATGTCGATGAACTCCCGAGCGGCATTGGATGTCACCACCAGCTCATAGTTCTCGGAAAGGAGCTCCAGCACCTCCTCTACCTCGGGATATACCTCGATCTCGTCCTCGTAGAGCTCTAAAAGCTCCTCTTTGCCTATGCTGAGGCCGAACTTGTCTATCCAGAACTTGAGGTCGTACCACTCCAGGTGATCGCTGCCGATTTTCATATACTCGCCAATCACGTATTCTCTGGCTGCGGGAAGGTCCAATCCCGTCCTCTCGGCATAAAGCCTGGGCATGCCTTCCATCCAGACCTTGTCCACAAACCTCGAATTTACCAGGGTGCCATCCATGTCCAGGGATATTATGCGAATCATCTTGAACTCCTGTTGAAGAGGAAATAGTTGCCTATTAGGTTTATTATTCTTTTGGATGGGATCATGAGATCGCTTTGCGGGGTGGCAAGACGAACATAGCGCTCAGTCACATCTGCATTGGCCGGCTCAAAACGAAGAGCTGGATGAGGCCTGGCTCATGGAACCCCCACCATCCATCATGCTGATGGCTGTCTTGGAGCTTATCCTCTTGTCGCTACCTGCTGATCCAGAAAGCTGCACAGGTGCAGGCGTTGCATCGAACCTATCCGATGACTCATGCGATACAGGCTTGAATATATTGGTGGTGGCGGTGAATGCAAGCTCCCCAGACCGGCTGCTACCGTTGGTCATATAAGTAGTATAGCTCCCTATTCCCAGGGTGGATAAGGATAGATTGAGTTGATACATATCTGAAGATCCTGAGGGAACCACAACCAGATTCATTTCATCCTCTGATATTGATCCGCTGGCGGTAGCGTTCTGTCTCCCATCTCCACTGATTATCGCTCCCTGGCCTAAGATCGCATCATCTTTCTGGAAGAGATAAAGCTCCATCTGCTCTAAAGATGTGCCGTACAGATTGAGGAGCCAGTTGCCGGTTACATTAATATGAGCTGGGTTGGATGCCTCTGCCTCCGATTTAGGCCTGACGGAAATAGAAGTCTCGCTGATATCGGGTTGGTCAAGCGAATCTGAATCTGCTATCACTCCCGCTTTCACTGCATTTAATAATAGCTCCTGGGGCAGGGGCATAGACATCGATTCTCCGAGCTGGCCTGGGTCGAGGGGATCGGCAGCGACGGCATTTGCCTGGATCAGGAAGGCGGCAATCGTTATGCATGAGATCAATCTATGGCATATTATACTCACATCATTGGATTTCGTACTAACCACACTCCAAGGCCCTTATCACACAGACTCTCTGAAAGCCAATTGAGCAGTCTATTATGATTATATTATATGACGATTTCGGTCTCGTCAATGGTCGAATTGGCCGGATATCCAGGAAATTAATAGGCAAAAGCGCCTTTTGTCCACCATACTATCATATGCAGAAAATGAGCTTGAGGCATTTTCAGCCAGCATCCCAGGCAGACAATTAAAGGTCAAAAGCTATAAAGTGGCCCATGCCACTAGTCCCAGTGAAAAAGGATGTCACGGAAAAATATAATGGCGAAAATTTTGATGCATTCCATGCTTATAATCCAGGCAGCTCAGGGCACAGGTATTGCCGACCTGGTCAGACTGGGCTATGAGGATGGCAGGGCGGAGGATGCAGTGTGGATGTATAACCTATTGCGAATCAATGGAGATAGATAAATGCGCATATTCGTCGTCGTCGGCCACAAGGCCACCACCCAGCCCAGCTTCTCTTTAGAGGATATCCCCGGCACCTCCGGCCGGCTGGACATCCTCTGCCGCTCCGTCACTGCCGCCTTTGTCCTCTCTCACGGCATCAGAAAGGATGTTCTGGTGTACCTGGTACTGCTCGGCGGAGAGACCCCCAAGACCATCCGGCTGGTGGGCGAGACCCTCCGCCACCTCAATCCCGATGAGAGAACAACTGCTGCCCTGCTCAAAAAGGCCCTGGCAGTAGAGGCCACGCCAGAATGGGCCATGTCCACTTCGGGCATATTCGTCCGCACCGGTGGCCTGGAGAAGCCGCTGGAGGATTTGAAGCAGAGATCGGTCCGGCTGGTGTACCTGAGGGAGGATGGACGGGATTTCCGCTGCCTGAAGGATGAGCCCCTGGAGAGGGAGATGGCATTCGTCCTGGGAGACCACACAGGAATGACTGCGGAGGAGGAGTCGCTCCTTGCCTCAGCCGGGGCAGAGGTTGTTGCCCTCGGGCCGACCAGCCTGCACGCCGATCATTGCATAGTGGTCACGAACTGGCTGCTGGATACCAATGCCTTTATGTCAGATTGCGGATAATACAGGCTAACGAATCAACTATCATCTGGAGATGCTGTATGGCGAATTCAAAGAGCGCAATATTTGCGGTTATATTGAACCTCCTCATTGCAGGACTGGGCCACATTTATCTGGGCTACCCCAGGAGAGGAATAATTCTCTTCCTGTTGAGCTTCCTGATAGGCGCCATGAGCGCTGGATTGGGATGGATCGTGGCCGTCATCTTCTGCTCATACGATGCCTGGCAGCTGGCCAAGGGCAGACCCGCTCCATTCGACTTCCTGAGTGAATATATTGGCGAATGACCATTCTATTGGCAAATGACGATCTGTACTGAATAATCCGGTATCAAGCCAGATACAGGGAAGTCCCAGTGATCCTGGCGAGGTGCCGGGAAATCTCTATTTGGCTCCTCGCTATTTGGAATGGGTGAACTTGAAATCGGGAATTCTCTGTATCTTTTCGCCTCTGTGGTGAACCGCGATGCACTGACCCAACCATAGAGACACAGAGGAACAGAGGCCATATTCTCTGCCGGACCTCACCCACATGATTCAGCGAAGAGCCCTTTATTTTTTCATCAGAAGATAGACCGTCAGGATTCTCTGTGCGCCCGATTCCCATGAATTTGCTTGCACCACGCAGAAATTCGGGAAAAAGGCCGGGAGAAAAGACCATTCCTGGATTGGCATGTGGCAAGATCTAATAAACCAGTAGCTCGATCTCTCCGGAAAAGAAGAGTCATTATGAGTGAAGAGATCATGGAAAATCCCAAAGATGATATCCTGGAGACGGCCAAGAGGATCGTCCGCCTGGGTCCCATCTGCGACAGCTGCCTGGGAAGGCAGTTTGCCATGCTGGCCACCGGCCTTACCAATGCTGAGCGGGGTCGATCTATAAAGACCGTCCTGGCCATGCAGGCCTCCGCAGAGGGTGACATATCTTTGCTGGAAGATCTGGCGCCTTCTTTCCGGTCAGCCCGGCTCAAGCTGGGCCGCAAGAGCGAAAAGGACGTTCGCTGCACCGTCTGCCTGGGAGAGATATCGCCAGAAATGCTCGACACGTGGGCGGAGAGGGCAGCCGCCGCCCTTGCCGGCTGGGAGTATTCCACCCTGTTGGTGGGCACAAAAGTGTCCGGCCTTCTTGCAGAGAACGAGGAGCTACTCCTCGCGGACGGCGGCTCTCGCCATGCCGAGCCTTTCAAGTCCGAGCTGAACCGGGAGGTCGGCAAACGCCTCTCCGCGATCACTGGAAAGGAGTTCGACCTGAAAGATCCGGATATGGTGGTGCACCTGAACCTGGAGACGGGCGAGGCAGAGCTGCAGGTGGCATCTTTATTCCTCCGCGGCCGCTACAGAAAGCTCGTCAGGGGCATTCCCCAGACCCGCTGGCCCTGTCGCGAGTGTCGTGGCCGAGGCTGCCCGCGCTGCAACGGCACGGGCCGCATGTACCAGGAGTCGGTGGATGAGCTCATCCGACCGGAGGTGATCCGGGCGGCTGAGGCTGACGATACCGTCTTTCACGGAGCCGGTCGAGAGGATATCGACGCCCGCATGCTGGGCAGCGGCAGGCCGTTCATAGTAGAGGCCGTCCGGCCGCGGATAAGGACCATCGACCTGGCGGGGCTGCAAGAAAATATCAATCGTCATGCAGAGGGCAAGGTGGAGGTTATTGAGCTTATTGTGGCGGATTCCGCCATGGTGGAACGGCTCAAAGAGGCCACTTTTCTGAAGACCTACTCCGCTCTGGTCAGGTTGGGAGCAGAGGTCGCAGAAGAAAAGCTTAAATCTGGCTTGAAGAGAGTAGTTGGACAGGTCGATCAGCGTACGCCAACTCGGGTGTCTCACCGAAGGGCAGATAAGCTCAGGGTGAGGAAGGTTTATAGCGCAGATCTTATTGAGGTAGTAGGCAATCTGGCTCGAATAAATATAAAGGGCGACAGCGGTCTTTACATCAAGGAGCTGATCTCCGGAGATGGAGGCAGAACCCAGCCGAACCTCGCGGAGATCCTCAGAGTGGACGCGATCGTTGAAGAGCTAGATGTAATAGATGTAGGTGGAGAATCAGATGGCACATCATCACGGAATGCGGAAGAAGTCTAGAGACAAGCTGAGCAAGACTGTCAGGAGCAGTGGAATATCTCCCGTTGTCAGAGCTATTCAAGAGTTCGATACGGGATCAAAGGTTCACGTGCTCATCGATCCCAGCATACATAAGGGCATGCCTCACCCCAGGTTCCATGGGAAGACTGCCGAGGTAGTTGGAAAAAGGGGCAGAGCATTCGTCCTGAAGGTCACAGATGGCGATGCAACCAAGACCTTGATCACACTGCCTGAACATCTTAAGGCGCAAAAATAAGATGATTGTCAAGAGCGTATTAGAAGAGGAATTCCTGACCCTGGCGGAGGTCAAGGAGATGCTCGACCAGATCCGAGAGAAGCGAGCTGATGAAGAGGAGCTGGGCTATGAGCTTCGCCGGGCGATAAGGCATGCTGAGCTCTTTTCCAAGGGCAGCGCAGAAGAGAATACGGCAATGGTAGCTGAGCTTATGAAAATGGAGAAGATGACGAGGACCATAGCGGTTAAGATCGCGGATATCAGGCCCGTCACCAAGGATGAGCTGAGGGCGATCTACGCCAAGGAGCGATTCAATCTCAGCGAGGAAGAGCTCAGCAATATTTTAGAAATTGCATTCAGGGGGTAAGGCGCATGCCTGAGGGGAGACCGCCGAAGAGAGAAGAGATAGCTAGGGTTCTCGATTATCTCCCCTATGGCCGCACTCCGGACAGTAGAACCTATCAGAAGCAGCCTTTGGTTCAGGCGGTGGGTGAGACCAATTTCGTGCTCATGGAGATGACTCCCAAAGAGGGAGTGGTCCCTGTAGCTGGAGCCCGGGTGTATATCGGCAGCGGTAGCCGTGATGTGATCGATCATGTCAACCGCAGGATCGACTACTCAGAGCTCTCTAACAGCGCCAAGCTGGAGCTGCCTTTTGTCATCCAGACCATAGTGCTTGAGGATGAGCCCAGGTTCATCCGCTACTTCAATGATGCTGGCCCCATCACCACCCGCATGCACGCCCTGGAGCTGTTGCCGGGCATAGGCAAGAAGCTTATGTGGTCGGTGCTTAACGAACGCAAGAAGGGTCCCTTCAAGAGCTTTGCCGACCTGGTGGAGAGAGTGAAAGGCCTGCACAATCCAGAGAAGCTCATAGCCAAGCGCATAGAGGACGAGTTGATGGACGACCGGATCAAGTACCGGGTCTTTACCACAATGCCTCGCATAAGATGAGACTGGGCCAGCATTTTTTGATCGATCGCTCGATTGTGGATTCTATCGTGAGCCATGCCGATCTTGGGCTGGAGGATTGGGTGCTGGAGATAGGGCCCGGGGAAGGCATCCTAACACGAGAGCTGGCTGCCCGGGCCGGCCGGGTATATGCAGTAGAGATCGATCCCGATCTGGCAGCCAGTCTATGCAATACGGCCCCAAATGTGATGGTTATACATGCCGACGCTCTGACCGTTCGATTGCCCCAGTACAATAAGATCGTCTCCAACCTTCCCTACAATATCTCCAGCAAGATCACCTACCGCCTGCTCAGCCGGCCCTTTGACCTGGCGGTGCTGATGTTCCAGAAGGAGTTTGCCCAGCGATTGAAGGCCGAGCCTGCCAGCAAAATTTACGGTCGGCTGGGGATGGTCGCCGGCTTTTTCAGTCATATCGAGATTCTGGAGAACGTCTCCAGAAAGGCCTTCCGCCCGGTTCCCGATGTAGATTCGGCGATAGTTCGACTCCGCCCACGAACAGAGAGGCCTCAGGTGGATCCCAGGGCCTTTATGAGGCTGGCGGATATTCTCTTCAGAAACAGGCGCAAGAAGGTGAAAAAAGGCCTGGCAGCATACGGGGTAGATAAGATGACTCTGGCCGAGCTGGACCAGTCTCTGATCAATATGCGGCCCGAAGAGCTGACCCCGGACCAGGTGGCAGATCTGATATTAGCGATCGAAAAGAAAGGTGATTGGATCTGATCGGGCAAAGGGGCCCGTTTGCTTCATCCCCGCTTTTCAAATCCCCAGGCGGATGTGCTTTATCTCCAGGAATGACTCCAGGCCATAGTGCCCCAGCTCCCGGCCGATGCCGCTCTCCTTCCAGCCACCAAAAGGCATCTGATAGTCCATCACATTGTTTATGTTGACCCCCACCCCTCCCGCCTCCAGCCTTTCTGCTGCCTGAATGCCCGTGGCAATGTCGCTGGTGTAGATGTATGCGGCCAGGCCGTAATTCGAGTCGTTGGCCAGCTTTATGGCCTCGTCAACGGTCTCGAATCTCATAATCGGAGCTACTGGGCCAAAAGTCTCCTCTCTCATGATCTTCATCTTGTGGTCAGCCCGACCCAGGACGGTGGGCAGGAAAAAGTAGCCCTTTTCGAATGCCTCCCCCTCCGGCTCCCGGCCGCCGCAGAGGAGCTCTGCTCCCCGATCAAGGGCGTCCTTCATATGCTCTTTGGTCTTCTCACGCTGCTCATCGCTGAACATCGGCCCCAGGTCCACATTCTCTTCCAGGCCGTTGCCAATCCGCAGCCGCTCGGCCTGATGGACCAGTTTATCGGTGAACTCCTCTGCCGCCTCATCTGCCACATATACCCGGTTGACGCTGATGCAGATCTGCCCCATATTGGAAAAAGCCCGCTGGGCACAGGCAGCAGCAGCTTTTTCGATATCGGCATCGCCACAGACTATGAAGGGCGAGTGCCCTCCCAGCTCCAGTGAGACGCGCTTGATATGAAGGGCAGCCTGGGCCATTATCCATCGTCCGGTCTCTGTCTCTCCGGTGAAGGCGATCTTCCTGGAGATGGGGTTTTCCACCAGCTCTGCTCCTACCTCGCTTCCCGGACCGTGTACCACATTGACCACTCCTGCAGGAAGACCGGCGTCATAGATCGCCCGAACGAATTCCGTGGCGGCGACGGGAGCGCGGCTGGGCGGTTTGGCCACAAAAGTGCAGCCCGCTGCCAGACACGGCCCCACCTTCCAGGAGAGGAGGTCCACCGGATAGTTCCAGGGGGTGATGAGGGCAGCGACGCCCACGGGCTGGCGGAGGACAACGCTCCGGCCGCGGGATGTGGCCAGCCATTCCCCGACGTTCCTCCTGCCCTCTTCTGCATAATAGTCCAGGATACCAGCAGATGATAGGATCTCCGCTCGAGCATTTTTCAGGGGCTTTCCCTGCTCCTGAGTCAGCAGTCGGGCTATGGACTTCGCCCTCTCTCGCACCAGATCCGCGGCAGAATGCAATAGCTCTGCCCTCTTCTCGCAGGCGGTCTCAGACCAGAGAGGAAATGCCTTCTTTGCCGCCTCCAAAGCCATCCGGGCATCCTGGCGAGTTCCTACGGAGACCAGAGCCACAGGCTCCTGGTTTGCTGGATTGCAAATCGTCTCCACCTTATGGGATGAAATGGGGAGCTGTTCCCCGTCGATTATCATATGAGTCTGATGCATGAAAGACCTCCGCATCGCCTATTTTATCCCTCCTGGCTGATAACCTTTGGGCCGGACCGATCAGAATGAATCGCCCCTTTCATCTCCTTCATCCGGGGATGCATCATCCACAGACTGCTATAACATTTATATGGGTATAGGTTATGATAGAAAGCCAAAGATAATGATCGATCAAACATAGATTTGAGGTTTATGATAGATGAAGTCGCCATGTGAGGAGATCGTCTGGAATGTGCTTCCCAGCATCAGAGCGGCTATTGCCGAAGAACTGATCAAAAGAGGAATTTCTCAGAAGGATGTGTCCAAAATGCTGGGAATCACCCCCCCTGCGGTATCCCAGTATGTCTCGAAGAAGAGGGGCTACAATATCGAGTTCAGAGAGGATATCAGGGAGGCGATAGGAGGGCTTGCGGAAGATCTTATCGATGGAAAGGTCGATGATCTGGTGAGGAGGATCTGCGATATCTGCTGCATGCTTCAAGATGACGAGAGCGCTTGCATCTCAGGTCGATGCAAAGGGAAGTAAGAATCAAATCCAAATAGATCTCCAATGAATCCCAGATCTCCATATTCTCTATGCCCTCTGGAGAAGGAATGTTTTTGGAATGTTAAAAATGAGCCATGACGGCAAGCTAAAAGATCTCAAAGATCGTATCCGGGAGAAAGAACGGCTGCTTATCTCGTATTCCGGTGGGGTGGACAGCAGCCTCCTGGCAAAGCTGGCTCATGATGTCTTGGGTGAGGGGGCGGTGGCAGTGATCCTGGACAGCGAGATCTATCCCAGAAGCGAGCTGGAGGAGGCGGTTGCCCTGGCAGAATCCCTCGGTCTGGAGCTGAGGGTGGAGAGGTTCTCTATTCTCGATGACCAGGCTTTTTCTCAAAATCCATCCACTCGCTGCTATATCTGTAAAAAGAGGTCCAGTGCCATTCTCAAGAGGGTGGCTCAGAAAGAGGGTATGAGCTGCATCGCCGATGGGGTGAACGCCGACGACCTCGATGACTATAGACCGGGCATTGCGGCCTGCAGCGAGGAGGGGATCTGGCATCCATTTGTCGATTCGGGGATCACTAAAAAGGATATTCGCACCCTGGCTCAGGATATGGGACTGCCCGTCTGGGACAAGCCCTCTTCCGCCTGTCTGGCCTCGCGCATTCCCTATAATGAGAGGATCACACGGGAAGGCTTACGAATGGTGGAAGAGGGGGAGGAATATTTGAAGAGCCTGGGATTTGGCCAGTTGCGGGTGAGGTCGCAGGGAAAGACGGCGCGAATCGAGCTGGAAGAGCAGGAGCTGGAAAGGGCGCTGGCTTGCAGGCAGGAGATAGTGATGAGGCTGAAGTGCATTGGTTTTGAATATGTGACCCTGGACCTGGAGGGCTATAGAAGCGGTAGCTTAAACGAGGTTTTGTGAAAGTTCAAGAGATTCGATCCGATTTTCCCATTCTCGATGATCTCATCTATCTGGATAGCGCCGCCACCAGCCTTACTCCTGAGCCCGTCTTAGAAGCTGTCCTGAGCTACTACCGCAGCTACAGGGCCAATGTGGGCCGGGGGGTCTACCGCCAGGCCCAGATCGCTGACCAGAGGTACAGAGACGCTCATCTCAAGGTGGCGGGTTTTGTGGGGGGAGAAGATGGAACTGCCGTCTTCACCAGGAACACAACCGAGTCGATCAACCTAGTGGCCAGGGGCCTGGACTGGAAGAGGGGGGACCGAATTGTGACCACATTGCTCGAACACCATTCCAACCTCCTGCCCTGGATGAGGCTGAAGGAGGTGGGGATCGATCTGGAGGTCATAGCTCCGGATAAAATGGGGAGGATCGATCTGGCCGACCTTGAAAGAGCCATAAACAAGAAAACCAGGCTGGTCGCCATGAGCCATCTATCCAATGCCCTTGGCACCATTCTGCCTGCAAGAGAGGTCGGCCGGATCTGCCGTGAGCGGGGAGTTCTCTTTCTGCTGGATGCCGCCCAGTCCCTGCCCCATATGGCAGTGAATGTTAAAGACATAGATTGCGATTTTTTATGCTTTTCCGGCCACAAGATGCTCGGGCCCACGGGATCGGGAGTGCTCTGGATCAGGGAGCTGGAGGATGGCAAGAGGAATGGAGAGCAGAGGAGGGCAAAAGGGCAGAGAATGAGCAGTCATGCCAGCAAGAACCAGGACTCCGGGAAGAAGCTGGGTAGCACGGAACTGGCGCCCCTATTGGCAGGAGGAGGGATGGTAGAGGACGTCTTTGACGACGGATTCACCTTTAAGAGGGGCTATGAGGGCTATGAGGCGGGAACGCCGGACATCTCCGCCGGCATTGGTCTGGGCGCTGCAGTGGACTACTTAGCCCGGATAGGGATCGATGAAGTTCACGATCATGAGATGAGTCTCACCAGGAGGCTGCTTAAAGGATTGGATGGGATCGGAGGCCTGGAGGTCTACGGACCGGGGGCTGATAGCCCCGTGGAGCGGGGAGGAGTGGTCTCATTTGGGATAGAGGGCCTCTTGCCCCATGAGATCGCCCTGATGCTCGACCAGGCCTCCAACATCTGCATTCGCTCGGGGCACCATTGCTGCATCCCCCTGATGAGGCACCTGGGATTAAAGCATGGCACCGCCCGAGCATCGCTGTATCTTTATAATACCGATGAGGAGATCGAGAAGCTCCTGGGGAATTTGGAGCAAATCGCCAGGATGGCTTAAGGGAACGCATGAGAAGATGATAAAAGACTTTGAGTGCCTTAAGGTGGACGAGATCAAGGTCGAGAAAGCCATCTGCCCGGTGGCGGAGGAGGTTCCCTTATCTATTTTCATCAACGGCCGCCATTTCGCCACCGCTATGATCAGCCCCCAGATGAGAAAAGAGTTCGTGGCGGGGCACCTTTATTCCGAGAGGATCGTCTCTGCCGTCGAGGAGATAGAATCTATAGAGGTGGAGGGAGATGTGGCCAGGGCAATAGTCGCCAATCCCATTCGAGCGATAGTCCCCAGGAGGCCCATTGTGAGCGGCTGCGGGGGCATAGCCTCATTTCTCGATGAGTCAAAGCTCCCCCGGATAAAATCCGATCTGACGATCAATAAAAAACAAGCTCAGGAGGCGATGAAGGCCATATCCCTCTCCGAGACGCACATCGCTACGGGCGGGGTTCACTCAGTTGGGCTCTTCGATCAATCCGGGCCTGTATCGATCATCGAGGACATAGGAAGGCACAATGCCCTGGATAAGGCCATAGGCAGCCTGATCATCAAAGGGGAGAGATTCGACCTGGGCCGGGCGTTTGCCGCCTGCACCGGCCGGGTCTCCTCGGACATGGCCCTGAAGTGCTCTGTAGCCGGCATCCCCATAGTCGTCTCCCGGGGGGCGACGACGGGCCTGGCCATAACCATTGCTCAGAGGACGGGTCTTGGCATCATCGGTTTTCTGCGGGGGAAGAGGCTGTCCGTTTATGCCAATCCGGAGAGGTTTGTGATTTGAGGTTGACTGAATGAGGTCGCCTAAATGATCTGCTCCCTCTGTCAGGAACGGGCGATCGTTTCCCAGCGCTACCTCGGCCGGCACCTCTGCCAGGATCATTTCATCCAGGATTTTGAGGGGCGAATGGTCCAGACAATCGTTGTGAACCGGATGATCGAGAAGGGAGAGCGGATCGCAGTGGCGGTGAGCGGAGGGAAGGACAGCACTGCCCTTCTATTTGCCTTAAGCCGGGTTCTAGCCGAAAAAGAGGTGGAAATGGTGGCGTTGACTGTAGATGAAGGCATCGCAGGCTACCGGGATGATACCATCGTGGCTGCAAAGAGGATCGCCCGGCAGATGGGAGTGGAGCAGGTGATCATCTCATTCCAGGAGGAGTACGGCTGGAGCCTGGACGAGATGGTGGTGGGAGCAGAGGTCGCGCCCTGCACCTACTGCGGGGTATTTCGCAAGAACGCATTGAACTGCGCTGCCAAAAGCCTGGGGGTGACAAAGCTCGCCACCGGCCACAACCAGGACGATGAGGCCCAGTCGGTGATGATGAACTATCTGAAGGGGGATATGGAGCGTCTGATGCGCTTTCGGCCCAGAAGGGAGCAGCCGGGGCTGATTCCCAGGATCAAGCCCCTGCGAGACATTCCTGAAAAGGAGATCGCCCTCTATGCCATGGTTAACGGGATCTATTTCGAGTCCAGGGAGTGCCCCTATGCCCGGCTCTCTTTAAGAGCAGATGTGCGGGATATGATGAACCGGATGGAGAGCCTCTTTCCCGGAACCCGGCAGAAGACGCTGCAGGGATTTGAGAGGATCGAGGAGCTGTGCCGAGGAGACTGGGCGCAGATGGAGCTGGCGGAGTGTAGGGAATGCGGCGAGCCATGTGTGGGGAAGAGGTGCAAGGCCTGCGAGCTCTTGGGAAGGCTGAGAGGATGATGGATCTAGGTGCCTGTACCTCGCGGGATAATAATGAGAGATGCTCGGGAAAATACCTTCCACTTATATCTCGAAGAAAGGCTAATGCATCTTAACTGAGATATGCCACCCCTCCCCGAAGACATCCTGCCCGGCCAAGGGAAAGACAAATGGCCGTTGCATAAATAAGGAGATGAAGATTTCTTGCATTCATCTGACTTCGCTACCGGTCCATATCAGCCAATACATTTTCCAGCATGGATCGAAGCTCAGGAAATTCTATGGTCACAGTTGTCCAGACGATCGACAGGTCAACCTTGAAATAGCCATGGACGAGCCGATCTCTGATTCCTGCCATATCGCGCCAGGGAATCTCTGGGTATCTTTCTCTAATTTGATCCGGGATATGTTTTGTTGCCTCGCCTACAACCTCTATGCACTTTGTCACTGAAAGAACAGTCTTTTTATCGCTTTTAAATTCATCAAATGTCATATCTCTAATAAATTCTTCAGCGTAGTTCATGTGCTCAATGATATCCTCGAGATAACTCCCATAATCCCGTTTCTTCATACGTAAATTACCTCTTTGAGGATATGCCCGCTTACCCTCGGTTTGAGGCCCGACTTTGTGACCAGATCTACCTTCTCACCAATCTTGTCGCTCAAGTAATTCTGCAAACCCACGTATTGTACCAGGCCAATTGGCTCCTCAAAATCAATCAGCAAATCGAGATCGCTGGTATCCTTTTGCTCGCCTCGCACGAAAGATCCGAAGATGCCGATCTCCTTTACTTTAAATTTTTTTTTGAGGATTGGCTTTTGATCTTTAAGGACTCTCTCGATCTCTTGAAGGGTTTTCATTTTAGTTGCCACCATCCAATCGAGCAGGTTTCAGGATCTCTTATCTCAACCAGGATTGCTATCTAAATCTTAGATTCAGATCCTCGACCGCGTAGATCAGGCTCATTTCCCAGAAGCTGGGCTAGAACTCTCTCGGAAAGCCTCATAAGGCCTCTCGTAATTGCTCTATCTTCACCATGCTCCAACAGATCACCAGGAATTTGCATGCAGCTTCTGGCACTCTCACCCATGATACTGCTTTTGGATTTCTTGATATTTAAAGCATGGGCTGAAAAATTTCAACGATCCGAGAAACCGATCCAGAAGACTTATCTTTTTATCCCGCCAAACACTCCTCCAAGGATGTGTTGCAGATGGACCGGTTAACCCTGGCCTCAGTAGCCGCCCCCTTCCTGGCGAAAGGGGCGGAGGCTTTCTCCAAGAGCGCAGGTGAAACGCTGGGCGCAAAGGTGGGCGAGCT
>Ga0208462_1001423_pt1 | contig 16189 bp, 10 predicted proteins | sample AD_SCU001_MetaG_FD_184452 | JGI IMG/M metagenome (GOLD analysis project Ga0208462, IMG submission 184452) | Active sludge microbial communities of municipal wastewater-treating anaerobic digesters from China - AD_SCU001_MetaG (SPAdes) (version 2) | ecosystem: Engineered > Bioreactor > Anaerobic...
TCCCTTGGATTGAATATAGTATCACATATTCCATATAAATCTTATTAGATGAACTATTTCAGAAGATAAATTAATGTGCATTTATAACGATTGTGCTAGGAATGATCTGCTAACCGAAGACGCATGGATATCAATTACGGCGGCGTCCCTCAGCGTGCAGTTGTTGTTTGGTCTAAAGAAATGAATGAGAGGAATGAAAAGACTTTTGAGAGAAAAATTGAAAAAGAAACTGTAGAAGCAGGAAGAGATCTCAAAAAGCTAATGAGAAAGAAATTTGCCTGCATACCGGACGCTGATAATGATTTAAGATTATGGCAATCCTCACATCCACATCATATGCTCAAGAATGTGCAGATTATGCCAGTTATGGAAAAATCAGAAAAGAAACGAGGACGGCCGAAAAAAGATGAGCTTTTGACTGCGAGCTACATGATTCAGGGAGAGATTGAATTAAATGATGAAGCTTTAATCGAAGCTCGCAAGAACTTAGGTCGATTCGTTTTAGCCAGTAATCAAGTCGATCTTGATCCCGAGGTCATGCTAAATTATTATAAAGGACAGCAAGCGGTGGAACGTGGATTCAGATTCTTGAAGGATAAAAGTTTCCATGTCTCAGAGGTCTATCTCAAAAAAGAGGAGAGAATAGAAGCACTTTGCATGATTATGGTATTGAGTCTTCTAATATATTCATTTGCTGAATGGAAGCTCAGGAAAGAACTCAAGAAAACCGGACAGACTGTGCCTAATCAGCTAAATAAACCAACACAGCGACCCACAATGCGCTGGGTCTTTGAGATTTTTATGGGCGTGATTGCATCGGTTGTTATGGACGGTGAAACAATCATAAAAACTGTTATACATCTAAGCGATCCCCAGACAACCATTCTGGAATTATTAGGTAGTGAGTGCAAAAAGTATTATGTAATGGAGTGAACTGCGGAATGTGGGTTGAATCTAAGGTTATCGAGGAAATTCCCGAACCACAACCGGTCATAGTCACTGAATACAAAATAGCCCATTACATATGTCCATGCTGCCGGAAAGAAGTCGTTGCTCGCGATGCAAATTGCCCGCATGAAGGCAAATTCGGAAATAACGTTATCGCGCAGGCGACCTTGATGAGATACGAAGACCGGCTGCCTCACAGAAAGATTCAGGATGCACTGAAACGAATTCATGGCCTGGCATTAAGCCCTGCCACGATATTCGATTTAACTCGCCGCGCTGGCGAAGCAGTTCGGCCGGAATACGATGCTATCTTGGAAAGGATTCGTGGCGCTCCGATCCTTTACGTGGATGAAACGGGAATTCATGTCCAGGGAGAAAAGCACTGGATCTGGACATTCACTACGCCATCTGAGACATTTTTTGTGATTCGAAAGAGCCGAGGAACGAGTGTCCTGATAGAAGTCTTGACGCGTAGATTCAAAGGGATAATCGTATGTGACGGATGGAAACCGTATGCTAGATTCACAAAGAACTTGCAGCGATGTTGGGCGCATCTACTTCGAGAGTCAAAAGACATTGCAGAGAAGTTCGAGGAAGCTATTCCGCTGCATAAAGCACTCAAAGAGCTATACGACCTACTAACCAAAGCTCTGGAAAACGATCCACCGCCAGAAGTCAGAATGACTTTATGGGAATTGGCGCAAGAAGCGCTTCGACATTGGATCTCGAAAGAGTATTCTATTGAGAAAGTTCGAAAGTTCATTGGAAAAATCAGCAATGGCTTTGACTACTGGTTCACGTTCATTCTTAATCCAGGTGTGGATCCAACCAATAATAGAGCAGAGAGAGCTTTGCGGCCACATGTTGTGCTGAGAAAAATCTTGGGAACTTTGAGAAATAGAAAGGGAACTGCTATTCATGAGCTAATCATGACGGTGCTGGCAACATGGGGACAAAGAGGATTGGATTGTCTCCAAATGCTAACCATAAGACTAGCCAGCTAAACACGTACATTTAATTCAATAAAGATGACATCTCGCGCTATCTGAAGAGTCTGAACTGCTCAAGCGCTGCCTGAATCCCGATGTGGCGGAGCTGAAAATATATGACAGATTTCCCGGTGAGCTAAGAGGGTGACTGGGCACTGCTTGAATGCATCCGGTCTGAGATTTGGAGGACTTCCAACTGCAGCTAAGGATTCGTATTACCCAAGCTGCAAGATGACGCAAGCGCCAGTCTTGGAGATCGATTAAAGGAAAACAAGGATAATACGAAAATCAAACGGCTTGAGGCCATCCCTTCCTAAAGGCCGGGGTATCCGTGACTCACCACCCACCCGATTTATTATAGGTCTTTTTGCTGGTACATCGGTCCGTTAATGGACGGACTTGCTTTGCCAAGAGGTCTATTCTTGGCCGACAGCTTGGGCTCTGATTCAGCATATGTGCTCTTCGCCTTGAGAATTGCACGAAAGTTTATTAATGATTAATTCACAATAATAGTGTGGGAAGAATCTCAAAAGGGTTACCTGCATTATATTATGCAGAACCAGATAGGAGGGCCAAACCATGGTCACAGTAAGTTACCCAGGTGTTTATATCAAAGAGGTCCCCAGTGGGGTCCATACCATTAGTGGAGTATCCACATCCATCGCCGCTTTTATAGGGCGAAGTGCAAAAGGACCGGTGGACAAAGCAGTGCGAATTCTCAGCTATCCTGATTTCAAGCGAGCCTTCGGCGGCCCTCATCCTTCCAGTGATCTGGCACAAAGCGTGCAGCATTTCTTTGCCAACGGCGGGAGCGATTGCTATGTGGTCCGTTTGGCCCCGAGAGCTTTAGCGGCTAGTGTAACGTTGAGGAGTCTGGTTGACCTTCAAGATGATTTTAATCCTAACAATAATGTGCTGTTAGTAACAGCCAAGTCGCAAGGAACATGGGGGAATGGCATCCGCTTAGTTATCGACTATAGCACGCTTAATCCGGATGAGACATTTAACCTCCGGGTGGTCTATGCCGAAGAAGGCAGGGTTATCAGCGAAGAGCGTTTTACAAGCCTGTCCATGATGCCCGACTCTCCCAGGTTTGCGCCTTTGTTCGTTTCTCAATCATCCGATCTCATAAATATGGAACTGCATCCGGATGTGCGTAATCCAGAGGACATAACCAATTTTAACACGTCTATCAACGACGAAATTGTAACACCTGCTGGTTACAGTCAAAGCAGGCGTCCTTTCGATACGATAATTGAAGGTGTAAATGATTATCGAGCCGAGTTGACAGATCTCTTTGAAGAAAGCGGCCAGTTCTTGATCAGCGTGAATGGATCGGATTATTTGCCTGTAGACCTCACGGAGTTGGACGTAAGTGCCGTCAATGGGGATGAGACCGAAATTGCCAATGCTATTGCAACGGAGATCAATGGCCAATTGCCAAATGACTCTCAGGTCTTATGCACTTGGGATCAAATTGGCTCCTCAACTAGACATGTATTGCGCATCACCTCAGATGATGACCCTAAAACCAGCGTTCATATACGCCGGGCTCTCCGAAATGACCTGGCCGGTCCCCTGATGCTCGGCCTGGATCAAGGGGGCATTGAAGTTTTCCGCTTCAGCAACCTGCGTCCCAGGCCCAACGGCCTGGTATTCCTCGGCGACACATTATCTTTTGATGGTTTCACCAATGGAATTAACCTGCTATCGGGGTTGGCACAAAATGCCATAACCGGGCTGGCAATCAACGGACTGGAAGTGATCGAATTAGGTTTGCCAAATATCGATGTCGTAGACCGACTGTGGTATGAGCATGACAGTGGAACAGATGGAGTGCTGCAGAGGCTCGGCATCATTGCCCAGGAGGTCACAGATAATAGTGATTATAGGTGGCGTGGCGAGCTATGGGGCTATCATCTCGCTTTTATCCCTCAGGAAGGGCCGATAAACGGCTCCTTCAGCATAACCCTTAGTGACGGAGGCGGGGATGATCTTGCTGCTCTACAGAATTATTTCATCTACAGTCCGCGTCACTACAGCCTGGAGAGGGGCAATAATGGCACGGAAGAGCTTTCATTTGAGAATTATCTGGGCGACGAAGAACTTCAGACAGGAATGCATGCTCTGGACAGCATGGACCTGTTCAACCTGATGATCCTTCCCGGCGACCTGGAGATTAGAGAAGACGAGGTGATGCAGATTCTCGGTCCGGCCAGCACCTACTGCGAGCAGAAGCGTGCTTTCTTGCTGATAGATGCGCCGCCGAGCTGGACCCAGAACCATCGGCCCATAGCAGATAGAAGGCAGATCGATGCCCTGCGCCGGCTGGTCAAAAGCGATCACTCGGCCGTCTTCTATCCGAGGATAGCATATAAAGATGCAGGCATCAAAAGGACCATCGGTCCCTCTGGCATGATCGCCGGCTTGATGGCACGCATAGACTCCAATCGCGGCGTGTGGAAGGCTCCGGCAGGCGTGGAGGCTGATCTGCGTAATGCTCTTGACCTGGATGTGAACCTGACAGATGCGGAGAATGGAGTCCTGAACCAGCTGGGCGTCAACTGCCTGCGCGTCTTCCCCAGCGGATTTGTCAACTGGGGGGCACGGACACTGGCAGGCTCAGACGATGAGGGGTCGGAGTGGAAATATATACCTGTGCGCAGGCTGGCTCTCTTTCTGGAGGAGTCGCTGTATAGGGGTCTAAAATGGGCGGTCTTCGAGCCCAATGATGAGCCACTATGGGCCCAGATCCGGCTGAATGTAAACGCCTTCATGATGAGCCTCTTCCGGCGTGGAGCATTTCAGGGAAGCACCCCTGACCAGGCATTCTTCGTGAAGTGCGATGGCGAGACCACCACCCAGGACGACAGAAACAGAGGCATAGTAAATGTCGAGGTGGGCTTCGCACCCCTCAAGCCAGCGGAGTTCGTGATCATCCAAATCCGGCAGATGGCAGGGCAGCTGGGCTAGGCTATTGCGGAAGATCAGAGGAGAGATAGGAAATGGTGGAAGGATACGAATATGCACAAGGCAAACGCAAGGATCCCTATAAGAATTACAAGTTCAGAATAAAATGGGATAATAAGACTGTGGCAGGTGTATCCAAGGTTAGTATGCTCAAGAGAACCACGGAAGTGGTCACATACAGAGGAGGGGGTGAAAATAGCGTCGACCACAAGACGCCAGGCCGCACAACCTACGAGGGTATCACCTGTGAACGCGGCATAACCTACGATAAGGAATTTGAGAGCTGGGCCAATAAAGTGCATCCCTACGAAGGAGATGTGGCAATGGATTTGGATGGTTTCAGAAAAGACCTGACCTTGGAGGTTCTCAATGAGAAGGGGCACGTAGCGCTGCGATATTACCTATACGGCTGCTGGATTAGCGATTTCACTGCCGTGCCTGATCTGGAAGCCAGTGCCAATGCCGTTGCAATTGAATCAATCAAGATTGAATTGGAGGGCTGGGTGAGGGACTCCTCTTATAAAGAACCGAATGTTACGAGCCCGGTTCCTCAGGATACTTGAACTAGCCCAGGAGTAGCTCGTCGATGAGGTGGCTTTCAGAAAACGGATATTGCACTGCAGCATTTCCCGTGATATCTGAGCGGCTTCGGGCTCAATATTCTATCGAGGAGCTCAGCCTGCGGCCTTTTGGCATTCTCTATGAAGATCTGGCGATCAACTTTGATCGTATGCTCCGTCCGGTCCTGGAAACGCAGATAACGCGCCGCTGCACCGAATCAATCGGTGCTGCGTTTCCACCTGAGGACTTCTTTTTAGACCTTGAAGTGGGAACACGAGTCCAGTGTCTGCTGACCATAACCGCCCTGGTGGAAGGCTCAGAGAACATAACACTCGACCTCAGATGCAAGAATCCGGCCTGCAGGCAGGAGATAGAGGTTGAGCAATCCCTTTCGCAGCTCGGGCATATAAAGCAGCAAGACGGCCCCATAAAGGTTCAAATGGGAAATGAGGAGTACTTCTTCCGAAGGCCGACTGGCAGAGACCAGCTCCATTGGCTGAGCCAATCGTATGACAAAGAAAGCACTGCGGTTTTGTCCATGGCAGAGAGACTGGCTATAGAAAAGATGCCAGAAATGCCAAAAGAAGCATGCAGCCCTGATGGTGAGAATCCTGTGAAGGCGATAGGCGAGGCGCTGAAAAGCTCAGATCCTCTGGCATGCTTCCGCCTTCGGGTTAAATGTCCTGAATGCGGCCAGATAGATTCGCACTCAATGGACCTGGGTGATTGGGCACTTAAAAAATTTCGCAAAGAGCAGGATGGCTTGATAGATACCATTCATACACTGGCATACCGCTATCACTGGACGGAAGAGCAGATTGCCCAGATCCCTCATTGGAGGCGCTCTCGCTACCTGGCCCGGATCGAGAAGGAGGAGGCGCTATAGTGGGATACTTCAATAACCTGCTCAGGCAGACGGGAATGAAGATTGAAGGCGGCGGTGATCAGGGAGAGAATCTGGCAGAGGACATATCCGCAAGACAGCATCTTGCCGACGGGATCGCTCCAATAGAAATTGAAGAGACGTTGATGATTGAGTCCCATGAAAAAAGAGTTGAAGATGGTGCCGATCGCCCGGTTTCAGCAGAGTCCAGAAGCAAAGCCATCAAGAATAGCGAGCAGAACGATAACTGCGCGGGTATCCATGAACATGCCTCTTTGGCCAACGCTTCCAATAATCCAGAAATTGAGGAAGCAATAATTGATGAGCGGCTGGTTATGGAAGCACAAAAGGCTGGAGCAGATGAGATGGAGATGAGCAGAGGCTTGGATAATCTCAGACCCCCTTCCAGGAATGATCCGGCAAAGAGGGATAGAAGCGCTGCGGTCCGGCGTTCCGCCACCTCTCCCGATATCTCCAGCAACTCCATGGAATTCTCAGATGAAGAAATCCATAAGAAATGGCAAGATGCAGATCCTGCAAGATCAAAATGGAAGAATCAGAAGGAGGGTGTTTTCAGGTTTCCTGGAGAAGAGGCATATCAAGAACAATCGGAAAACCGGGAAAATACAGCCAGAAAGCTGATTGCCGGAATGGAAATAGAGAATTTCCGGCCCAGTCCCGGCTCATTGGCGTCAAGTGAGAGGATATCGCATGAGTCTTCCCGTATCAACAGAGGATTTCCTGGCGATAATGACAATCTCAACCAGCAGATTTTGTCGGCAGTAAAGAAGGAGATCCGTGATTGGGTGATAGCTGAGAGTGAATTGACCTCTGAGGAAGATCGCACAAGGGTGACTGAAGAGATGGCCGGCCAGGTGGAAAGGGACCTTCCGAGGGCGCTGCATGAGATGCAAGGGCCGCTTGAGGCTCCTTCGATGAGAAGATCCAGTGCCAGAGAAAAGGGTGATGCAGGAATCATTCAACAGCACTTCCACATATCAATTGGTCCTATCCATCTCTCTTTGCCTAGAACGGCAAAAGAGCTGCATGGGCCTCGAAAGCCGCAAAATTCTCTGGGAATTGAGAGGTCTTCTCAAAACATGCTACAAACTCGGCTGAGTCGGCATTATGTGATACTGCAATGATGGTAATGACTTACGGCACGAAGAGGCATCATGCCAATAATTGATCTATCCCAGGTCACTGAGGTCCTGATCAGGCTGCTGGAAAGATATATTTCACAGCCCCTAATTAGCCATCTCGTCACCTCGAATACATTGATTACCGGAGATCCACCGGATATGCTGGCAGGACACGACAGCGACTATGCGCTCAGTCTCTACCTTTACCATGTCCGGGAGGATGAATACCATAAGAACCAGATTGAACTCTCAAGCTGCGATACACCGTTACGCTATCAGGAGCTGGCTCTGAATCTCTTTTATCTTCTGACTGCTTTTGGGGGGCGAAGCAGTGGTGCAGATCGACATGCCAGCCCTTATGTTCGGGAACAGACCTTGATGGGCCTGGCCATGAAAGCGTTTCATGATTATCCGGTTGTGGATGCAAGAACTGAGATCATCACAGAGGACGGTCCATTTGCGGATGATGCTACCGTCTTTCCACCAGATCTGCGCGATGGAGATGATGAGTTTCGCCTGGAGTTGCATCCAGCCACTTCTGAGGAGATCAACAAAGTCTGGACGGCAGCCACAGTCCCCATGCGCCTTTCAGCCATCTATCAGGTCAGCGTCGTATTTATGAAGGCCGAGGAGCCATCCACCAGGCCAGTGCCCGTGCTTCTGCCTCAGGTGGGTGTGGGAGACCTCCAGCCGTTGTGGATAGAGGGGATCGAGTCGGAATGCATCTTTACCATACCGGGCGAGATGAGGAGCCGCACCATGGCCAGCTCTCCGGCACTGGTCGCAGTGGGAGAGCCGTTCTGGATCAAGAGCATCGGTTTTTCTCCCGGGACCGGAATGATATTGTTGAGCACCCCTGCCTGGACCGATATCCGGAATGTGGATGTGACGGATTGGATGGCAAGAAGGCAGAGATCTGATGACCGAATCGAGATGACACTGTCACGTCTTGTGTCCAGCCCTGCAGGAGAAAGAGAGATTGTGCCCGGACTCTATCAGATCTGCCTGCAGCAGAAAGATGCCATTTCCAACCTCAGTCCCCTGGCGGTGGCCCCCGGGATCAATTCCCAGACGGGCGAGCAGCCGGGGATCAATCCTGACGCCGGGCCGGCAGGCAGCTCATTCTCGATCAATGGAGGGCCTTTCTCCGGGGAATTGATCCATAGCGTGGAGGTCTGCATGGGAACGCGGATCCTGGACCGGAATGAGGGTGAGTTCACAGTTGCTGCTTCGGATAGGATCGATGTCAATATTGCCGAAGATCTCCGTGCCGGCGTCTATCCCATAAGAGTAGTGGTGAACGGCGTCAGCACTCTGCCCATCCGCTGGTTCGAGGTGGTGGCGAGGCAATGAAGCAACCAGCTATCACTCCGGTCCAGACGACGGAGATCCCGGATATCTTGCCGGTGCAGGAGTGCTCCTGTTCTCCTGGTGAGGATCTGCATAGGCCAGAAGATCTCCTGGCGCTTAACATAGACAGGATACGCCTGCGCGGCCAGCGAAGGGTGTTATGGCAAAGGCACCTGTGGAAGCAGACGGCTCAGGTCCCGGCCCAGGGATTGGCCATTCCCCATGAAGAGGCGGATATCGTCTGCCTGGGCTTGGATAACCGGGAAGATGAGGCCAGATTCTATCGGCAGGATCCCGCCGCCTCCCATCTCACCAAGTGCATCACCGGCCTGGAGCGAACACTGGCGGAGATGCAGGATTCTCCTTTAGCCCAGCTAGCCGGGATCTTCGGGCTGCTGCCGGAGGAAATGGATATGCTGCTTTTATGTGCAGCGCCGGAGGTCGAGCCGCGGCTGAGGCGGCTGTACGGCTATCTGCATGACGATGCATCCTGGTGCGCCCCGACGCCCTGGCTGGGCCAGGTGATCTTCCGGTGGGATTCATCGTTATGTCTGACCGCCAGCTCCCCTCTTATCAGATGGATGCTGGCCTACCCCGGCCTCTCCGAGGAGCAGCCGTGGTCGAGCATGGCCCGGTGGATGATCGATCCTCGCATAGTGGGATATCTGATGGGAAATGTCGATCTACCGCCATCTCTCCAGCCTCTAGCAAGGTGGATTGAGGCAGAGGAGGAGATGGCCTATGAGCCCAATGCCGTGCAGCAGCTGAGAAAGCTCCTCCGGCGTCGGCAGCCCCAGGAAAAGACGCAGTTGATACAGCTTGTCGGGCCGGAGGGGATCGGTCGCAAGGCCTGGGCGGCTCGCATCTGTGCCGAGCAGGGGATGAGGATGTTATGTCTGGATGCCCCCCGGCTGCTCACCGTCTCGGGCAAGGAGGGCACAAGGGTGATGGATGCTGCGGCCAGGGAGAAGCTCATTCGCGCCGAGCGGGAAGCCCTGCTGCGCAGCTCTGCCCTGTACTGGGATGGGGCGGACAGGGTTCCGGCTGAGGTTTGGGAGGAGGGCCCCTGGAGAGCGCCCCTGAAGATCTTCGGCGTGGGGCAGACCGTGCGGCTTCCTGCCTCCATACCTCATGCGGAAGTCCTGCACTTTCCCCTGCCCACGCCCCTTCAGGCCGAAGCCCTATGGAGCCATATTTTACCGCAGGGAGAGGAGCTGGGAGCCGCAGCTCTGGCGGAGAGGTTCACCCTGACGCCTGCTGAGATCAAGGCGGTGGCAGGCAGGGCAGCAGAAGGAAGGGAAGAGCTGTGGGAGGCCTGCAGAAGCTTCTCGCATGGCAGATTGGGCCGCATGGCGACGATCCTTCCCTGCCCGTACACCTGGGAAGACATAGTTTTGGCTCCGAAGACTGCCGCTCACCTGAAGGAGATCGCCGCCCAGGCTGCCAACCGCGTCACCGTATACGAACGCTGGGGATTCGGCAGGAAGAGGCCGCTGGGGCGGGGGGTCTCGGCGCTTTTTGCCGGGCCATCGGGAACGGGAAAGACCATGGCCGCCCAGGTGATGGCCGCGGAGATGGGAGTGGCTCTGTTCAGGATCGACCTGGCAGGGGTTGTGAGCAAGTACGTGGGGGAGACGGAGAAGAACCTGCGCCAGATCTTCGATGAGGCGGAACGCTTGAATGCCGTGCTCTTCTTCGATGAGGCTGACGCATTATTCGGCAAGCGGACGGAGGTGAAGGACGCTCACGACCGCTATGCCAACATCGAGATCAACTATCTGCTGCAGCGCATGGAATCCTATGAGGGGCTGGCCATCCTGGCCACTAACCGCAAGGGGGATATCGATACCGCTTTCCTGCGACGCTTGCGGTTCATCGTGGACTTCCCCCTCCCGGGGATCAGGGAGAGGGCGGCCATCTGGAGGCTGGCTCTTCCGCAAAGGGCGCCGGATGGGACGGAGCTATTGGAAGGGATTGACTGGCAGGTTTTGGCGGCGCGCCTGGAGATCAGCGGCGCGGGGATCAAGGACGTGGCCCTGGGGGCGGCGTTCCTGGCGTGTTTTGGGGGGGAGAAGATAGGGATGAGGCATCTGGCGAAGGCGGCGAAAAGAGAGCTGGCGAAGCAAGGAAGGCTGATGGGCAAGGATGAGCTTGGAGAAATTGATGCAGCCGAATCAAGTGAAGAAGTTGCCCTGACCTTAAGGTGATAATGGCGATGCGTGCGCAAATAAGTGAGATAAATTCGCATGATAGGGCAGCGGGCAACGCAAAGAAGTTCGCTCTTGTCTTTGAAGAAGCAAGAAAAAGATCGAGCTCGCTGGGAAGAAGTGTATCCCAGAGCAATATGGGTACACTAGAACATCTGGCCGAGGGCAGGATGGAAGAAAGCGGTTCTATGCATCCATCTATTCGCAAAATTGGGCCGAGCAAAGAATCAAACGATAACGGTATAATTGATCCTCAGAATGTTATAATTACACCTGTTGGCGAACTAACGATCAATCAATATGGGTTATTTCGGTGGGATGTGAGTTTTTCTCTGCCTCAGCCAGCCAGTCAAGATGGTTTCATTATTCAAAATGTTAGTGCAACTTATAATATTCCAGAAGTTTGGGATGCTATAATAGGTAATTGGAAACCAGCTTTTTCCGATTATCCAAACTTCTTTGAGGCATGGGCGGTCTTGCAGGGTACCAGAACACCAACTGGACATGATCGTTATGATGATACCTTTGGTTTTTTTACAGGATCTTGCCGGGGAAATGGATCGATCATAATTCATGGCATTGCCAGATTCTACGAAATTCCTGATCTGCCGGCGGGCTTCATATCCTATAACCCTCATCCAGCTTGCACAGGCGCAGGGATTTTGCCGTGTAGCATTTCTAGACCCTCCTTTTGGACGGGAGTGGGCACGCGCCATGATGTCAATATTAGATTTGATTGTGTTAATCGGCCAAATGTGACCATGGATCCCACTACTCCTGTCCGTTATGAAATTTCTCCTCTCCTTCAACCGAAGCTTTTGGTCAATCTGCCGTGTGATGTGCATGAACGGGAAGCGAACCGACTAGCAGAGCATGTAATGAGCATGCAGGAGACGTTCTCCAACACAGGGATTATGAGGACTTTATGCATGCAAGGCAAGGCCTGTAGCCAGCAATTGCATCTCGTTGACCACAGGGCTCATGCTGGTCGCAATGATAATCCCCTTGTACGTAGAGTAACAACCTCCTCTGGACACCCACTTGATTTAGAGACAAGAAACTTCATGGAGGCGCGTTTTGGATATGATTTCAGTGAGGTGCGACTGCATACCGATCCAGAAGCAGCGAGATCTGCTAGGTCAGTTAACGCCCGGGCATATACATTAGGCAAGGATATTGTGTTTGGCAAAGGACAGTATGTTCCTCGATCGACAACAGGCTTAACCTTGATTGCACATGAATTAACGCATGTGATCCAGCAGCAACAATTCAGCAATAATTTGGCCAGCAATAGAGATCCATCCGGACATTTGAGCGCTAATTTCAAGTCAAGAGACAATCGGATAGAATCTCGATGCCATTGCCCGCTATTAAAGCAGCGCACCGATACTATCCTACAGCGTGATATTGATCCGCGATACCGGAGGCTTCTATGGATACTATCCAGTCAAAGACTTCGTCAAGAGTGGCATCGTTTGGAGGCCCTGCTCAGTATTCTCCGTGTAGGGTGCGCCACATGGATTGACGTCATTGAACAACAGCAAGTAGTCCTGGATGTAGCCACCCAACGCAGGATAATGCTCACGGGGCCTCATGAATTTCTTGAAGAACAACCGGATAGAGGCACGCCAGAGTCTAGAATGATAGCTCACATACAAGGGCTTCTGACAGACAATCGGCTGCAACCGTTGGATTGGCAAAATATTCGCGAATATGCGACGGAATTGAACATCGATGAGGAAGGCCTGATCCAAATTCTTGAAAGCGAAGATCTGGATTTTGATCCAGATTCCGCAGGCTTAATAGCCTTTTTATCCTTAAGCGATAATCCTGCTATCGAGCGGTTTGTTCGAAATTTCTCTACCAATGTCATTCAAGGCCCACACCGAGAGCTTGAAATTGATCCTGCATCACTTTTCCTAATTCAATCTCTCGATGATAGAATTTTAGATATAAATGAATTCGAGGCATTGCGTCGATTTCGCTGGCTCATGGGATTCGACCATATGGAAATTGTCTTAGAAAGCTCCCAAATTAATAGAGATATTTATTCATTGCTTATATGGAATTTGGATTTAAGTGAAAGAGAATTTCGAAATGTAGCGTCTACAATCAGTCTCTTCCCAATTGATACTACAGCAGATATTCGACAAAGAATACTTAGGGAGATCATACATAGCGGCATCTGCGAACGTTATGCATTTGATATTATTCGTATCTTACTTGGGGATCTAAGTCCGGAAGAAGCTATGGCCTTATTCGAAAGAGCTGGACTAACTGCACAACATGCTCGGCTCTTGGCAATGGAATTCACTGCAAATCAAGAGAGATACCTTAGAAGCGTTGAGAATATGACTCTTTTAACATTGGCATTTCAACAGAGAGGTAGGCATTGGGAGTTAACCCCTGAAAGCTATCAAAATTGGACTCTGCCTTGGCATTCCCAATTGATTCATTCTCTTGAACCCGCAGAAAGTCAAGTAGAGAGAGGAATTATTCAGTGGGAGGGCTCTGTAAGAGAAATAGGTCTTTATCTATTTCAGTCAGGTCTAGAAGAAGAGGCAGAGCAAATGAATTTCCCAGTCCGAGGATCGATAGTCCCTATGATCGTACCAACTCGGTTTGCCACAGAATATGGTACCTTATTGGATCGAATTGATAGAGCATTATCAGTCCCCCCTGAAACGCATGTAGCTCTGATTCAGAGAATAGTAATTGATCCAGGAAATATTAGAGAAGTAACAGCTGCCAATGCTAGTAGAAATTTTGTGATAAATATCTTCCTGATGGGCGGAGGGCCTAATGTTCCTGAGGATATACTGAACTACTACGTAGCGCATGAGATAGGGCACTTGGTCTCTTACCAGGCTGAAAGCACAAATCCGGCTTTATGGGATCAATGGCAGGAGGCAATGGAAGGCGACCGCATTGGCATTTCTCGCTATGGCTTTAAAAACAAACTTGAGGATTTTGCTGAAACTTATGTGCTTTATCTATCAGGTGGCAGATCTAACCGAAGCACACGACAGCGATATGCAAATCGTTTTGCCATTTTGGACAGAATAATATAAGCTAAATAAGATATCTCCGAATATATCAGATGATTTGACCCCAAAGGATGAATACAATACAATGAAAGAATTGCAGATAAGACCACACGGTTGCATGAGCACAGAAATCAATCCTGTTATTCGGAAATACAATGGGAAGATCGAGCAAAAAGAAGGAATGATGCTCAGCAATCAAGCAATTTTGCAGCAACTGCCTATGAAACGAGCATGCTGCAATGTATCAATAGCGCAACAATCGAAGGCATTCGATAGCGATTTTCATGCTCCAAGAGAGTCAAAGGCGGGCACTATTCCTAAATCTATGCAGCAAGCCATTCATTCGCCCGGTCGACCACTCGATTCACATACACGTGACTTGCTAGAGTCAATATTTGATATGGATTTCAGCAAGGTGAGGATTCATAAGAATAGACAAGCTGCAAACTCAGTCAGGGAGATCCAAGCACGGGCATACACGGTAGGGCGAGATATTGTAATTGGAGAAAACGAGTACAAGCCATGGAACTCAGAAGGTCAGAGACTCCTCGTTCATGAGGCCACTCATATCGCTCATGCCGCTCATGCTTCCAGCATACGAACCGGTATTGCACCGGACGATTCTCTTGCTGAGCAGAGAGCAGATGCAATTGCCATTACTTCACAGGACTATTTTGAAAAAAATTTAAGTCCTCCGGATTTACAGGAGTGGGGACCTGCATGGCAAATTCATCCATATCGCATATCCCGGAGGGGAAGAGTGGTTCATGAAGAAGATGTGAGGATTGGCAGGGGGCGGAGAAGGATTGGCAGGGTAGAGGCCAGGTCAGGTGAAGAAATTGAGGAAGAGCAAATAGGATCCAGCCATGCCATGCCAAATATGTTTGCATTGGAGTTTACGGCGAGGACTCGATGGCGAGCTAGGCGAACCAGTTGGCTTCAGTTTGGTTGGGTTGAAATAATTGCTGATACAGCTAGAGGTCTCGTGCGTCACAGCGGACCTGTTCCATTTGGAGATATTCTCATAAGAATAACCAGTTTAGTGTCAGATTGTAGTTTGATAGGAGAATACACGACCAATCCCCAGACCCCTATTTGGTTTGTGGATTCTTTTAGTTGCGTGGATCCATTTTATGAGAGTACTTCACTAAGCATACGTAGAGGACGGTCTATAACCCTTTTTGATAGACCTGGTGGCAATCGCGCAATAAGGGATGCGCAAGAGCTTGTCAATCGATGTGATAACGTAAGGTCAGTGGCTTTCATTGCGCACTTTGATACATATCTGGTTACTTTTAATCGAGGTCACACACCCGTTTCAGGTCATGCAATTTATCATGTTGTTTGGACTGCTACTATGAACTTCAGGTTGTCCAACGGCTTAGTAGCGCCAATGTTACCTATTGATTACAGAGTTCAAGAAGCAGGAAATGTCGCGGAATTGGATGAGAATCTAAGAAGGCTTCTACATACACAATTTGAGGAGTATAGTGATGTGAGATGATAACTATATAAATTCGCCATTGGGTGCCTCAGAGGAGATAATCACCCTTCCGACTGGGCATTGCAGGAGGCAGTCGTGCCACAAGCGGTGCCATTGGCCGCCGTAAATGCCAGGCGGCCGCCTAGCCTTTCCTTCGTCAGCTCCCATCTTGAGCTGCAATTAGCATCGGGACTCACCAAGGTGCTGTAAACAGACACAAACTATTAGAATCATTAGAGCCTTAACATTTTATCATTAAGAATTCCAGCAGATCCCGGTTTCAGGTAGTCCCCCCTAATTAAGTTTATATTCCTTCATTGCATATTTAGCTTGGGGAATGCAATGAAGGCAGGTAGACTGGCAATTGCTGGTTCGTTTTGCTGGAATAAAGACTGTCCTGACTATGGCAAAGTGGATCACGGAAACATAGTCCGATACGGCCGCACTTCCAAGGGCACGCAACGTTTGAAATGCAAAACATGTGGCAGAGTATTTGTAGGAAATAAAGGGACTATCTTTTATGGCCTGCATCACAGCCCAAAAGAGATCCTCGAATGTCTGGCTATGCTTGCGGAAAGAAATAGCCTTGCCGCCATCCATAGAGTGAAA
>Ga0208462_1001438_pt1 | contig 16076 bp, 18 predicted proteins | sample AD_SCU001_MetaG_FD_184452 | JGI IMG/M metagenome (GOLD analysis project Ga0208462, IMG submission 184452) | Active sludge microbial communities of municipal wastewater-treating anaerobic digesters from China - AD_SCU001_MetaG (SPAdes) (version 2) | ecosystem: Engineered > Bioreactor > Anaerobic...
TCCACCAAGCGCGCCATCTGCCTTATTATATACCGTATTTTCTTAAAACGGTTCTTTAAACGGGTTTATGCTTATACCGCAGCCACGGGCAGATCCCGGGCGCCCCGCTGCCAGGGTCAGGGAGAGGGCATCGTCTCCACACCGCCGCAGCGGAACCGGTGTCGGAACCACTGGAAGGTGTTAATAGTGGTGGGCGCCTACCAGATCCTGCATACCTGTATGGGAGAGTTGCTTTCGTGAAGAAGAGACTGCCTGTATCACCGATGCTTGTTGACCTTGTGGTGAACGCTCTCGACTCGATGGACGGTGTGGCCTTCACCGACCTGGCTTCCTGCCCGCACTGCAGCGGCGATGTGAAAGGCTACGATATGCGGGCGAAACGGTTTGCCGTCGTAATCGAGGACGGGAAGAGGCGCACCATCAGGGTCATGGTGAAAAGGTTCCGCTGCCAGGACTGCGGCTCTCTCTGCTGCGCCGACGCCCCCTTCTACCCCAATACCCGTCTCGCCTCGCCAATCGTCGATCTCTGCGTTCTCCTCGCGCAGCAGATGCCCTTCAACCGGGTGGCGCAATACCTGCGTGAGATGCGGCTGGTCGTCGACCGGGGGACGATCAGGAACTACGCCTCCCGCGAGTTTGAGTTTGGTGCCATACCCGCAACAGACGTCTTTGGTCTGCAGTTACCGCTCTCCCTGCTGAACCTGGCCACCCTCACCCTCAACCGCAAGGGGGGTCCCATCGTAGGGGCAGAAGCGCTCGCGGCCTGTGGTTTCCCAGCCGCAGACCGGACACCGCTTCACCCCGGCCGGCCGCCCAAAGAACGGTATCAACGGTATGAATAGGAAGAGAAAGAAGAACGGGAACCCGAACGCCAGCGCTATGAGCGTGATGGCAAGCGATCCCGCAAGCAGGAGCAGGCTCAGCCCCCACCGGTTCACCGGAGCGCCACCTCCCTGACCGCGTATGCCGGCAGCGCGTCCGCTGCATCCCCGATCTCTGCCTTCAGCGTGACGCCGCCGAGTTCACAGGCAAATAGATCCGCGCCTATCCCGGCTGTTATCACCTCCGCCGCACCGCTCCTGGATTGAACGCGCTCCAGAGCGGCTGCGATCATCGTTCGCTGGACCTCCCAGAACTGCCGGGCGATCTCGAGCGCCCCCTCTCTGCCTATCTCGTCAAGGTCTGCGCAGACAACCCTGGCCAGCCTCCGGAGCGCCGCATCGACGGTCTTCTCGCCGGAATCCGGCGCGGGGACGGTGTAATCCTCAGGGGTGATCTGGCCGAGCACAAGGTGGGCATCGGCACTTGAGGCGAAGTACTCGGTGCTCACGGGGGTCACCGTCCCATCGAGCGTGACCGAGCGGAGGAGGGCTGCAACATTTGTCCGGAGCAGCCCCGTGTAGACGAGGTAGTGCTTCTGGAGCCGCCGGGTATCGGTCAGCCCCTTCAGATCGTCAAAAAGGTTCAGGGGTATGATATCGGCGGTTGTGCTCCCGACATCCAGGAGGACGGCGTCGGGGTAGTCCTCCCGGAGGTGATCGGCCGAGGCCAGCCAGTTGGCCGCCGCGAGTTCGGGGACGGGACGGGTATGGAAGGCGGCGTCGATGCCGTAGAATAGGGCGCCGGGGATGGCCTCCAGTACAGTCCCCACGATCCAGCGGATCCCCTCCATCTTGGTTGGGAAGCAGTCGGCAAGCTCCCCGCTCATCACCACGGCAGCAGGACCCCTGTAGTCTCTGAGAAGTTCGGCCAGCGGCGCGCCCTGCCAGAGGGGGCAGTAATGGATATGGACGCCGTCTTCATCGACGATCTTGAGGTTTGCCCCCCCTATATCGATCCCGATCATAGCCTGTGGATCACCCCGTCCCTCTCAAACCGCACCCTGCCGGAGAGGTGCACCTCTCCCGGGGCGTCGCCGTACGACGCTCTGAGGAGGATATCGGCGATCTCCTCCTTCATGACGGCTGCAATCCCGACAAGGCTTGTAGTGGGTCTCGGGTTGACGTCCAGGACGTAGACCCGGTCACCGGCGATGAGATCGATCCCGGCATACCCCTGGCAACCGAGAACGTTCATCGTCCTGATGGCGGCCTCGACTATCTCATCCTCCCTTTCCGGGTGGACAGGGGTCTCGCCCCCCATGTAGTGAAACAGCCCGTCGTCGCTGACAGCGATCTCCTGGCGGTTGATCGCGAGCAGGAGCGGCGGGGCGCCCGAGTAGAACTCGCAGACGTTCCCGGTCACCCGGCTCCCCACCAGGCTCACGCTCAGCGCCTCCCCATCGACGTAACCCTCGGCAAACTCGCCCTCGCCGGGTTCACCCTCCGTCAGCCTGACCCCGCGGGAGCCGCAGCCCATGATCGGTTTGACGACCCTGCGCCCCCCGGCGGCGGGAGGGGGAGGGACGGGTATACCGTTCCGGGAGAGGATCGCCGCTGTCCGCGGTTTGTTTGCGCAGACCGCCGCGTTCATGCTCCCGCAACCGATGTTGTGGGTGAACTGCTCGAGGAGATGGGTGTAGCGAAATATGAGATGATCCGGTGCTATGACCAGTCCCGCATCGGATTGCGGGGCCAGTCTCCGGATCTCGGCCTCGAGATCAGGCTTCTCCGGGGTGAACACCTCGTGGCCGCAGCGTTCAAAACTCCCGGTGAGTGTATCAAGCATCGCGGCGCCCTCCGGCGCAAGGTCGGGGTCGTTGCAGACGGTGTATTCGGCGAGAAAGACCTTCATTCCAGTATATAATTGATCGCCCACCACATGACCCTGACGATCGGGCAGGTTTTTGGTTCGGGGCGACCACCCCTATATGCAAGATGAAACGCAGGATTCTGCTCACAAACGATGATGGGATCACGTCCACGGGGCTCTGGGCGGCATACAATGCGCTCGCGCCGCTTGCTGACGTCACCGTGGTCGCTCCGGCCACGCAGCAGAGCGCTGTGGGGCGGTCTATATCCATATTTGAGCCTATCCGTGCAAACAGGGTGATGATAAACGGTGTTACCGCCTACTCGGTCGGCGGTAAACCTACCGATGCCGTGATCATCGGGCTGTTTGCGCTGCGCCTGAACCCTGACCTGGTGGTCAGCGGGATCAACATCGGCGAGAACCTCTCGTTTGAGTCAGTCATGACATCGGGGACGATCGGGGCCGCGCTCGAGGCCTCGAACCAGGGTGTGCCGGGCATTGCCTTCTCGCTCCAGGTGGAGGATCAGGGGGACAAGTTTGATGAACCTTCCGGGATCACCAGACGGTTCTCCGGCGCTAAACGGGTGGTCCGCGAGGTCTGCGGGAAGGTTCTTGAGACTGGGTTTCCTGCAAAAGCCCACGTCATCAATGTGAACATCCCGGCGGAGGTGCGCGGCGGCTACGAGATCACCCGGCTTGCTGCAAAACTCTTCCACACCGGGGTGGAGGAGCGTTTCGACCCCCGCGGCCGCCCCTACTACTGGATCGACGGCCCGCTCTACGAGGATGCGGAGGAGGGGACCGACGTCCACGCTGTGCAGCAGGGCAACGTCTCCATAACGCCGATCACGCTCGACTGCACGGCTTTTGATGCCGCAGAAGATCTCCAGCGCATCTTCGGTGAGATGATTGCAGGAGAAAGGGAGGTGAGTCTGCCATGAGCGCACTCGATCCGGTTGCGGCGAAAAGGATCGCAGGCTACAGGGCGGCTGGCGAGGTGCGTGACGGGATGGTCGTCGGTCTTGGCACGGGGTCGACGGTCTTCTTTGCGATGGAGCGGCTTGGTGAGCGGATCACGGAGGAGGGGCTCTCAATTGCCGGTGTGCCGACATCCTACCAGGCGGCCATGCGGGCGCGCCGTTACGGCCTCCCCCTCACCGACCTCGATGAGCACCCCGAACTCGATCTGGCGATTGACGGTGCTGACCAGGTCGACCCGCTGTTCCGGTTGATCAAGGGACGCGGGGCGGCGCTCCTCCGGGAGAAGTGTGTCTGCGATGCAGCCAGGGAGGTCCTGATCGTCGTCGACCCCTCAAAGATGGTTGAGACCCTGGATGCAGGCGTGCCTGTTGAGGTGCTCCCGTTTGCTGCCGGGACGGTCTTCCGGAGGCTTGAAGCGCTCGGCGCCGATGCTGTGCTTCGGGAAGGGGTGAGAAAGGATGGGCCCGTGATAACCGATAACGGCAACTTCATAATCGACTGCGGGTTCGGGGCGATCACCGACCCGGGTCGCCTTGAGGTGGAGATCGGATCGATCCCGGGCGTGATGGGATGCGGGCTCTTCTCTATCTACGGTGAAAAGATAACGGTTATTGTAGGTGAGGAAAACGGTTGCCGCATCCTCTCACTGGGTTGATATGCAATCCCGCATCCTCTGGATGAGTTCCAGCTGATGCCGGGCTTCTTTCTTCTTTTCGTACTCGATCGTGTCCATGATCTCTGATATCGGCCTGGCGAGAGTATAGATCTTTACAGGTCTTCCCTTGCTCTCAGATTTGCTTTCACGGACATCGATCCAGTTGCATTCTTTGAGGTAGCGCATGGCGATGCTGACTTCTGGCTGGCGGAGGTCGGTGCCTCGCTCGATCTCTCTTGACGTTGCTTCACCGTTGTTTGTGAGAAATACAAGCACCCTCGCGACATTTCTCTTAATTCCGATGTCCGTTAAGAGTTCGGCAACTTCCTCGTCACGTGGAGTAAAACTCTTCGTCGTCTTGGGTCCCATCCATTCACCATTGATTTGTATCTAGTGTTTTAAATCTGACTATAAAAATATTATTGTTTCAATGAGGCCGGCAGCAATTGCGGAAGTCTCAAAATTGCTTTTTGCGCGAGAATCCTGCTGGTTCAAATCTTCTGCCGCAAAGATTGGGTGAGTGCCAGACCCACCTGGTGTTAGAGGAGACCAAGACTCGAGAGTTCTGAGACGATACGCTCTACCGCTCTGCGTGCATCATCGGGCACCTTGCCGCCGGTGATGATCAGCTTGCCTGAACCGAACAGGAGGGCGACCACCTTTGGGTCGTCGAGTCTGTAGACGAGGCCTGGAAACTGTTCGGGTTCATACTCGATCCGGTCAAGGTTAAAGCCAACGGCGATCTTGTTGAGGTTGATCGGCGTTCCAAGGTCAGCGGAGGTGACTATATTCTGGATCTTGTACTCCGGGTTTCCAGGGATCTCGATGCCGAGCGCTCGCAGCTGGTCTGTGAGGATCTGCAGTCCCTGGGAGAGGCTGTCTATGCTCTTTGCGCCGGTCAGGACAACCTTCCCCGAACCGAAGACGAGCGCTGCGATCTTCGGGTCCTGCATCCTGAGAACAACGCCAGGGAAACGCTTTTTATTGTATTCTGCATCTTTCAGGCGGGAAGCAAGGGAGGGGAGATCAAGAGAATCGGTCACTTTTGCTGAAGCAACGATATTTTCTATCTTGAGGGACTCCTCTGGTCTGTGTTCAGACATATATATAGCATATTTAAAAAAAGTATATAAATAGCTGGGTTCCTACTCTTCGAGGGTCGAGATGTCCCCGGGGTCCATACCCAGTTCCTGAGCTTTCAGGACACGCCTCATGATCTTTCCGCTCCGGGTTTTGGGGAGTGAATCGACGAATTCAATCTCTGAGGGTATGGCGATAGGTCCAAGCGTCATCCGGACATGGTAGACGAGATCTTTTTTCAGTTTCTCGCCTGGCACGCGACCATTCTTGAGGATGACGAAGGCCTTGATGATGTTCCCCTTCAGCTGGTCGGGTTTTCCAATGACGGCGGCCTCTGCCACGGCTTCATGGGAGACGAGTGCGCTCTCGACCTCTGCTGTTCCGATGTTGTGCCCGGCGACGACTATCAGGTCATCGGACCTGCCAAGGATCATGATGTAGTCATCGTGGTTCTTCACCGCCAGGTCGGCTGCGGTGTAGCACCCGGGGATGGTGTACCAGTATTTCCGGTAACGTTCGTCGTCGTTCCAGACCGTTCGCATCATCGATGGCCAGGGCTCCTTGATGACCAGAAACCCTCCTGTGCCTGGAGCGACCGGGTTCCCATTGTGGTCGACTACGTCGGCGACGACGCCCGGGATCGGTTTCCCGGCAAAACCAGGACGCATGGGTTCGCCGATCATGGTTGTGATCATGTGCATCCCGGTCTCGGTCTGCCACCAGGTGTCCACAACCGGGCAGCGGGTTTTGCCGATGACGTGATAGAACCACTCAAACGCCTCGGGGTTGAGGGGTTCGCCGACTGACCCCAGGACGCGGAGCGATGAAAGGTTGTAGCGATTGGGCCACTCTTCACCCACCCGCATGAACATCCTGATGGCGGTCGGGGCGGTGTAGAAGATGGTGACGCCGTAGTCCTGGATGATATCCCAGTAGGTGCCGTTTGTCGGGTAGTCGGGGGTGACCTCTGCGATGAGGAAAGTGGCGCCGTTTAAGAGCGGACCGTAGACGCCATAACTGTGGCCGGTGATCCAGCCCGGGTCAGCGGTGCACCAATAGACGTCGTTATCCTTGATATCAAAGACGTATTTCGTTGTGTAGTACGTCCCGACCATGTAGCCGCCGCATGTGTGCACGATGCCTTTCGGGGAACCTGTGGTGCCGCTGGTATACAGTATAAACAGTGGGTCCTCGGCATCCATAACTTCGGGAGGGCATTCCCTGTCTGCTTCTTCCATCAGTTCGTGGAAGTCAATCTCTATCTCGGGGTGGAGCTCTACGGGCTTTTTCTCGTCACGCCTGAGGATGACGATCCGCTCGACGCTCGGGACGTTGACGACCGCCTCTTCGACGATGTTCTTGAGCGGGATTGCCTTGCCGCGCCGGTATGTGAAGTCGGCGGTGACGACAACCTTTGCACCGGTGCCGATTATACGCTGTTTGAGTGCGCTGACACCGAATCCACCGAAGACAACCGTGTGGATTGCCCCGATGCGGGCGCAGGCGAGCATGGCGATGATCTGCTCTGGCACGACCGGCATGTAGATGCAGACACGGTCGCCCTTGCCGACGCCGAGGCTCTTTAAGCCGTTGGCGAACTGGCTGACGGCCTGCAGGAGCTGGCGGTAGGTGTAGACCTCTTCCTCACCCTCGGTCTCGCCACGCCACATGATCGCGACCTTGTTGCGACGCTGGTTGTTGACGTGGCGGTCAAGGCAGTTGTAGGTGATGTTGAGCTTGGCGTTGGTGAACCACTTCGCGTAAGGGTAGTCCCATTCTTTCACCCGGTCCCAGGGCTGGAACCACTCGAGTTCATGGGCGATCCTGTCCCAGAATCCATCGGGGTCAGCCAGGAACTCCTGGTAGGCGCGGTTGTAGTCGCCTATCCAGGACTGCTCCTTGTAACTGGCATCGGGCATGTAGTATCTCGCTTCCTCAAGTTTGACATCAAATTTCTCAGCCATTCGTTTACCCCGTATTGATCATTATTAATAATGAATATTATATCAACATTCTGGTTAAGCGTTGATTTGCTGCAGGGAAAAGGGTTACCGGGGCGCACCCGGAATCCGGCGGGGCCGGTGGAGCCGGGATTGCCTAATTCCTGGACGTTTTTTTGGGATCGGAGGACGTTAGAGTAAATTCTGGCGGGCGAGGAGGGGGCCCGTTACCAGGCTGCGGGCCGGGTTAGTGCGCAGGTTGTTTCAGCGCGGCGGCCGGGGCGCAGAGGGGGGTTGCCAGAACGGTGATACGCTGCTATGGCAAGAGTTGCTGCAGCCTTGCGGCCGGAGGGTGTCCCGGGGATCGATGACCCTCTCTGGAAGGCAACTTCCCTCCACTGAGAAGGTGTTTCCCCGTGGGTGGGGGATGAACCGACGCTGGTATACACTCACACTGGACCAATACCTGTGTTCCACCACACCTGTGGAGATAAACCGAACCGTTATCTCCAGAAGCCTCGTTCCTTAAGGGCAAAAAAGCATTTTGCGCACACCTCTACATCGCCGGAAGCACGGTGAACCGCCCCCTCGTAAGGGACTCCAAATAGGCTCGCGTAAAGTTCGGAGAGAGCAGGCCACTTATAGCCACTGCCGCCACCCCGCCGAATCCTGCAGACTGACGGCGTCGACTCCATTGTGCAGATCCCTGGCAGCGTGGAGAGAGGATCTGAAACACCGCTGCGCCTGCACTCTCCTGCGATGATCGCACGGTCAAACCTGAGATTATGCGCGACAACCGTAGAACTCCGGGTTGCGGCAATGGAGAGAGCCTCAATAACCTCCAGGAGAGACACACCGGCCCGCCGGGCGTATCCTGTGGTTATCCCGTGGATCCTGGAGGCGCCTGCCGGGATGGTAAAATCATCCGGGCGAACGATCCTGTCGCCCCTCTCCACAACCTCCCCGCTCTCCTCACAGACCAGCCAGGCAACCTCAACAAGACGGGGTGGTGGATGATTGAACCTGAACGTCCCGGTCGTTTCGGTATCGATGAATAATAACATACAGCATTTCCAGACGATATGCTGGCCCCATATGCCTGGAAATGACTCCCGGGGAGATATATAATTTCCTGTTGGCTTCTCCCGGCATGGAAAACAAAAGCAGCGACTCACCTCTTACCAGACCAGAGAATCAGCCATCGCTGGATCGTGGCCGGTAAAAGAGAACATCAATCGTACTCGCGCCACGTCTTCCCGCAGGCCGTGCAGCGGAAGAACCGCACCTCGCTCTCATCTGCCGCACGCAGTTGCCTCAGCCACCAGTATGCCGTCGTGCAGTCACAATCGGGGCATTTGATGGTCGTGGTCGGGAGAGTTGCGATCTCCTTCTCCGCGTCGACGATGGTGATCTCCTTCTCCACCCGTCTGTCTGTCTTCTTCAACTGGTCAGACGCGTTGATATCACGGATATAGCCGCATTTCTTGCACTTCAGCTGACCACCTGAGGATATCATCAGACCTTTGCACTGTGGACAGAACATCATCGTATGATTATTGGACGGCGACCACAATTAACCTTGGTCATGCTGCACGGGCCGCTCCCTCGCCCAAACCCGCGGCCGGGGAGATCGGGCGCACAAGTGGTTTTATTGCCGGATAAATAGAAAGTTAATGGATGAGTGATTACCTGGTGCTGATCTCCTGCATCTGCTTTCTTGCCTTCCTCATCCCCTGGAGGTATCGAAACTATTTTGCCATCGGCGGCTGGGTAAGCATAGTTGGCTACCTCTTCGCCGAGTTCCCTCGCTATATCTCACTCAATAACTTTGTATACCCAACGCTGGCAATCCTCTCGCTGCCTCTCCTTTATATAACCATAAAATACCTCCTCCGCGACGACCCCCGGGTGATCCAGGTCTCGATGATCGCCGCCGTAGCGTTCCTGGTCTACGCTCCTTTCGGCTACATCCCGGCGCTCGGGAACTGGCTGATCAGCGCGGTCGCCGGACAGACCTCGGCAGTGCTTTCGGCGATCGGCTACCCTGTTAATTTTCAGGCCTGGAACATGCTGGAGCGCAACGGTTTCCAGACCGAGATAGTCCTCGCCTGCACCGGGATCCAGAGCATCGCGATCATGCTCGGCGTCGCCTGGGGCGTAAAGTCAGCGCTGAAACAGAAGATAGCGGGTTTCTTCATCATCTTCCCCACGATCTACATCCTCAACATACTCCGGAACGTCTTTGTGATCACGGCCTACACCGAGCAGTGGTTCCCATACCTTCCCGAGATCGCCAGCAACGGCGAGTTCGGCTACGAGAGTTTCTTCTGGGCGCACAACGTCATGGCAGAACTCGGGGCGCTTGTCGTGCTGGTTGCTCTGGCCTACGCCCTCTTCACCGCAATACCTCAACTGGCCACCCTCGCCAACGACCTCTATCTGCTTTATCGCGGCGAACTGGAAAGGCTCCTCCGGCGGGGACAGGAAAAGACCGGGACGTGAAAAAAACCCGGCGGGGTTCCTGCCTGGTGCTTCTTGACCCCCACTCCTCCGGTCTCATTTCAATCCCCAACGTCAGCGCTGCGGCATGATGCTCCATTTGCCGGATATTAACGCCCGGGAAACAGGGAGAGCCGCTCAGGAATACCGCCGGTAGAGGTAGACGATCCGCTGGAGCGCGGAGAGGTTTGTGCAGACCGCGATCAGGATCACCGCCACCCAGAGAAAACCGGTCATGCCGCCGATTAGCAAAACAAGGATTGTCTCTGGCCTGCCGAAGAAGCCGACCCCCTCCAGCGGATCCTCGATCTTTCCGGCGATCCGCTCAGAGTAGCCGATCTCGGCATAAGTGACCGGTTTGATGAATGTGTTCAGCAGCGACCCTGCAAGCGCCAGCCCCACGACGCCGAAATCCGCAACCGCCGGAACGTCGAATATGTGGCTGACAATCGGGATGCCGGAAAAACCCACACCCAGTATGACTGCTGCGTCAACGTACTTATCGGCGATCCAGTCAAAGACAGCGCCGAACCTGCTCCCGGTATTGTTCCGCCGCGCGACGCTGCCGTCCACAAGGTCAAGGACGGCTGAGATAAGGAGGAAGAGGCTCCCCGCGGCGAAGTGGCGGCCAGCAAAAGCGATGGCGCACCCAAAACCGAAGAGCAACGAGAGCACCGAAATCTGGTTTGGTGTAACGCCCAGCCGGATGCAAAACAACGCAATTGGCTCCGTGCATTTCACAAATTTCGGCCGCAGGGAGGTTATATTCATAGCATATCTAATCAGCAATGAAAGTGTTTAATCTTTGCTCTGCCGGATAGAGGCGCAACGCTTCAGCCAGAATACCCTTTCCGGGCGTGAATCACCAGATTCATAAACGCTCCCGCTAGATAGTATCCGGGAACGAGTCCAATGCCACAAGACGACAGGCCGCACGTGCTCATGATGTCGGAGATCACCGTCGACGGGAAGCTCACCCTGAAACGCGGGGCATCAAGCAAGATCCTCATGAAGTACATGGCCCCCGAGACGGAGGTTCTCCTCCACCGGACACGGGCAGAATGCGATGCAATCATGGTCGGGGCAAACACCATCAGGATAGACAACTCCTTCCTGACGGTCAGGTTGGTCGAGGGGAAGAACCCGCTCCGCGTCATCCCGACCAGCCGCGGAGAGATCCCGCCGGGTGCAAACATCCTGGGTCCGGATGCTCGAACACTTATCGTCGTCAGTGAGGCCGCGCCGCCTGAGAACATCGCCAGGCTCCGGGATGCCGGTGTCGATGTCGTCGTCGCCGGCACGAGTCAGGTCGACCTCCCGCGACTGATGCAGATCCTGAAGCAAGACTACGGTGTTGACCGGATGATGATCGAGGGCGGGCCAACCCTGAACTGGTCGATGCTGCACCATCATCTTGTCGACGAGATACGCCTGATTCACCTCCCGTTTATCGTTGGCGGTGCCGACACCCCCTCGCTTGTCGGCGGCATGCACATCGAGACCGAGGAGGAGATGTTCCGGCTCTCCCTTAAACGTCACTACATGTGCGGTAGCAACCTGGTCACCGAGTGGGAAGTCCTCTACCGTCCCGATTCCGGAGAGTGAAGCGTGAAAGTCCCTCCCCTCCCCGCCTGCGCATTGCGTCTTCGCGCTCTGCTCTGCCCCTATATCATCAGGTACGGCTCGGCTTTCATGTACTCCCGGCATACCGTGGTTGCGTAGTGACCGGGTGGGAGGCTGAACCGGAGCCTGAGATCCGTGCCGGCAACCTCCGCCTCAACATCGGTCGAGAGGCTTATCGCGCGTAGAACCCCCGAGAACGCCGTCTCCACAAACCTTGAGGCACGCTCAAAGTCCGCGGCGTCGATACCGCGCCCCTGCATCAGGTCGTGCAGGATATCATCCATCGGCCCGTACACTCTCACCGGTTCAGCACCCGGGATGAAGAGGGCTATCCGGCAGCGTCCGCGCCGGATCTGGATTCGGGCCGCCTGCTGGTTTCGTGCTGTGACAACATCCTCACGGCCATTTTCAAAGAGTAGACGGTCGCCGACCTCAGGTTCTGTGAGTGAGAGACCGGCATCTATGCGGGCGGAGAGTGCATGGTTAAAGAGGCAGGACTGAAAAGCGCTCACAAAGAGTGAGAGGAGTTTCGGCGGGAGGACTCGGAGCGCGCCGGCGTAGTCTCCGGGGTTTGCTGCCAGGTGGTTTGCCATCGCCCGCTCGTATGTCATCCTCACGGGGAGGTCGGCAAGCGCCGCTCGTGCGTCCCCCGTCTCGAGAAACCGCGTCCTGGCCTGCTGCACCTCCTCTGGTTCCATCGGGTATGCCCGGCCGATGTATGCGGCAACAGCACCCTCATAATCTCCTTTGAGTATCCTCTCACCGACAACGTGGGTGACCGGCCGGATTACGCCGAACCGCTGCAACCCGTAGTAGTTTGGTATCCCGGCAGAGACCGCCTCCGTGACCGCCTGCACCCGTGCCGGGAGGTCCTCTTTTAGACACTCTCGAATCATGACCTCAAACCGGTTACCTGCAAGACCACCGAGGCGGAGCGGGTGTTGCGACCGCCCCACGACCTCAAGTGATATATCCGGGATATTCACCCGCTCGATCGCGTCTAAAGAGACGTCGTAGATGGATATGAACTGGGTTGTCACCGCGTTCTTGTCCTTCGTTCCCGCCCAGGAGATCCGGCGGTGGCTTATACCAAGACGTTTTGCAATCTCCTTGACCGCGCGCTGGAGTTCCCAGTTAATCTTGGTGAGTCTGCATATGAGGTAGGGTCCTTCCTGGTCGGGGATTGGAAGAGGGAGTTCCTCAACGATGAAGTCTGCGGGGGTTGAACGGAGTCGGCCGCCGATCCCGGGAGTATCCGAGGCGTAGTAGCGCATCCCGAGATCGCGTTCAAGGGGATGGGTTGATGGCATCATAGCAGCGGGAGGTCGCCTGTGATCCTGTCCAGGTCTTCGGAGCGGGCGGGTCCAAGACCGAGCGCCGTCACCGTACCCGGCGGGATCTCGGTCATCCCGGCATCCTGGATGATCGATGCCGGGATGCCCGCACGCTCGGCAATCGTCTTGAGTTCAAAGAGGTCGCGCTCTGATGGCACCTTCAGCACCACCTTCTTCTGCCCCTCATCCAGCCAGGCTTTCTTCGTTATCTTATCGGCCTTCTCAAAGGCGCTCACGGCGGCGTGGGCGATCTGGGCGCACTTCTTACCGCAGGTCATTTTGATGTCGGTACGCACAATCAGGCACTGTTTCCACTTGAACTCCCGTTCCTCAGGCATTCCGTAATATCTTGGGTATCATCCGTCAAATACGCATCTGTGTGCGGGGGTGACAATACCGCCCGCATCTCGGCGGGACGTTCCCAGATCTGTTTTCAGCCCGACCGACACGCTTTTCCGGAGGATATATGCAAAATTTTATCGTAAACGGTTTTTTACGCCATCGCTCCTTTTGTAGGCCCCTGTTAGGGCAAAGAATAAATACATTGGGAGTCAAAAGCAACTCTCGAAAGAGGTGAAATTTGTGGTAGACCGTGAAGAGTTACTTGCCGCATCCAGGCGAGAGATATACGACAGTGTTCCTAAGATCGTCGTCGGCATTGCCGTCGCATTTCTCATATGGCTCTTTGGTGTGCTGATCTTTCAGCCGCTTGCAAGGATGCTCGGTGATCCGCTCATCTTTGGCCTGATAGGACTCGGGAGTCTGATCTCAGCGATAATTCTCATCGCACTCTTGCTCATCTTCATTGGCATCTTCAAGGAGGTCGTTGACATCACCAATGCTCTCGCAGGGTATGCTGCAGCGGCGTATTCCAGAAAAGAGACCCCTGATGAGAAACTGGAGCGTTACCAGCGGGCGTTCCGGGGTATCGCATACGTGCTCCTTGCCGTCATTCTATTTCTGTTCTTACTGCCGTTCATCGCAGGGATCATACCGGTTCTTGCGGGCATAGTACTTGTCGTCCTGGTCATCTGGGCAATCCTTGTCCTCTTCCGGACAGGCAGACTCTTCTCCGTGGAGATCGAGCGGTGGGCTGCTGATGTCACACGAAAGATCGAGTCGCACCGGGAAGAGATGGAGTGGAATGAGGGCCGCGAAGAGTAGGCCTATGAAGAGGATCTCAATCTACCTCATTTTTGTGGCTATATGGGTGGCTGCCTCCGCTGCAGTTGCCGCGTTTCCGACTATTCTAACCCCTGTTGCCGGGGTGCTCAATGCCCCCCTGAACGAAACGATCGCAGTCTTCCTCTCCTTGATGCTCGTGCTGACCATAATCTTCCTTGCGCTCATAGGCCTGGAAGCCGGGCGGTCGGTGGCAGAACATCTCCAGTAGTCACCTCTTTTGGTGCATCCTTTCTGTTATCGTGACGAAGGCGCGAGGATGCCGCTTACGGCTCGTGCTCTGGAGAGGCTATGCGTTTCTGTCGCCTCAACTCCCTGCTGCAATTTGCCTGATCGGAGGAATTGACGCTTCTGGTCTCGGGCGACTGAAGGCCCTGGAATACTTTCAGAACCAATAAATTTGAAAACTCTGCAGAGAGAGTTTATTAATGTGATATGTTACCTCTCTGAAGAATGGCCATGGGGCAGATATCCTTTTGAGGCGTGATAAACTGACGTGGGATGTTATCGTTGTGGGTGCAGGGCCTGCCGGGAGCGCTGCAGCACGGGCCTGCGCTGAGGAAGGGCTCTCGACGCTCTGCATCGAGGAGCACGGGACAATCGGCCATCCCGTCCAGTGCGCCGGGCTCCTCTCGACCTCCGCGTTTGCGGAGTGCGGTGTATCGAGACGCTCCATCTTGAACGAGGTGAGCGGCGCCCGAATGTTCTCTGGGCTCGGCGGGGAGATTTCCTTCGATGCGGGTGTCACAAAGGCATTTGTCGTTGACCGCGGTCTCCTCGACCGCGAGATGGCCGAAAAAGCGGCGGACGCCGGGGCGGAGTTCCGGTTGAAGACCAGCGCGGCCGGTATCCGGGGCACCGCTCTCCTGACCCGCGGCGTTCGCGGTCGCGAGGAGTTCCCGTTTCGTCTCCTGATCGCCGCCGACGGCCCGCGGAGCTCCATCTCCCGTATGCTCGGGTTCCGGCGGCCGCAGGTCTACCTTGCCGGGATCCAGGCCGAAGTCCCCTGCTCCATCGACCCGCGTTGCGTTGAGTTGCACCCCAATGCCTCGCCTGACTTCTTTGGGTGGGCGATACCGGTCTCGCCGACCCGGGCCAGAGTCGGCCTCTGCGCCAGGGAGCATGCAAAAGAATATTTTGACCGTTTCATCGTCAGGTACGGGGGGAGCGTGCTCCACCTTGTGACCGGGGCCATCCCTCTCGGGGTCATGCCGCAGACCTGCGGTCACCGGACGTTCATCGTCGGCGACGCGGCCGGGTTTGCAAAACCCACCTCCGGCGGCGGGGTCTACACCGGCGTCCGTTCCGCAAAACACGCGGCCGCCGTTGCGGCGGCATGCTGCTCGGCGGGGACGTTTGATGGCGAGCATCTCCGTGAGTATGAGCGCCGATGGAGGGAAGATTTCGGGAGGGAACTCGATATCGGGATGAAAGCGCTCAGGCTGCGCCAGCGTATGACGCCCGAGGAGATCGACCGCCTATGCCGTGCTCTCGACAGCCCGGATGTCATAAGGACGATCGTGGAGCACGGCGACATGGACAGGCCGGTCAGCCTGCTTCGCAAACTTGCCTTAAAACCGGCAGTGGTCAGGGCTATGGGTATACTTTTCGCATCGGAAGTACGCCGGATTATTACCGGCTGAGGTAACCATATTGTTTAGTAACACATTTATACTAAAAAGTGCTACAATCGCATCAGATGTGTTATGCATATCCCTGATGCTTTCATACCTATCGGGCAGGCCCTGGTCTACTGGGTAATAGCCCTGATCTTTGTTGCCCTCGCTCTCCGCTGGGCGCGGCGGTCGATGGGAGAGGAGAAGGTACCCCTGGTTGCCGTGCTCGCCGCCGGCATCTTTGCCATTCAGGCATTGAACGTCCCCATCCCCGGCGGGACGAGCGGGCATATGGTCGGTGCGGCACTTGCGGCAATTGTCCTCGGTTCGCCGTATGCGGGTGTCTTCATCCTGACACTGGTACTCCTGGTTCAGGGGGTCATCTTCGGCGACGGCGGTATCACCGTGATGGGTGCGAACATCATCAACATGGGTGTGATCGGCGGGTTCATCGGCTACTACGGTTACACCGCGG
>Ga0208462_1001447_pt1 | contig 16001 bp, 14 predicted proteins | sample AD_SCU001_MetaG_FD_184452 | JGI IMG/M metagenome (GOLD analysis project Ga0208462, IMG submission 184452) | Active sludge microbial communities of municipal wastewater-treating anaerobic digesters from China - AD_SCU001_MetaG (SPAdes) (version 2) | ecosystem: Engineered > Bioreactor > Anaerobic...
TCCGTCGGCAAGATCGTCTCCTACCAGGAATTTCAATCCACGTGCCTACGTGAGGCACGACGGTGCCGGTGATCGTGCCTATCGGGTCGCTGATATTTCAATCCACGTGCCTACGTGAGGCACGACTCGGTCCCGTCGGCGCCCTCGTCTACCTCGCCCAATTTCAATCCACGTGCCTACGTGAGGCACGACCTCGACGGTGCAAAGGCCGTCATGTCGTTCATCATTTCAATCCACGTGCCTACGTGAGGCACGACTCGGAGGCGATCATGAGTCACCTCCGCGCCGGGATTTCAATCCACGTGCCTACGTGAGGCACGACGCGTCCAGCAAGCAGACCGGGACGTCAAACGTATTTCAATCCACGTGCCTACGTGAGGCACGACCGGGCACCTCATCCATATACATAAATGACGACGATTTCAATCCACGTGCCTACGTGAGGCACGACCCTCAGAGCCCGGGCACATGTTCGTCGTGTACGGATTTCAATCCACGTGCCTACGTGAGGCACGACGAGGGGGACGTGCCCCGATGTTGGAGTGGCCGTATTTCAATCCACGTGCCTACGTGAGGCACGACCCGGATCGCTCTCCTGGACGAGGAGGAGCGCGGATTTCAATCCACGTGCCTACGTGAGGCACGACCCCGGCCCTGATTTCCCCCAAGGGGGAGGAGATATTTCAATCCACGTGCCTACGTGAGGCACGACCATGTTGATCTTCGCATCCCGCGAAAAGAGCATATTTCAATCCACGTGCCTACGTGAGGCACGACGGTACTCCGCGACCGAGCTCGTGGAGCTGAACGATTTCAATCCACGTGCCTACGTGAGGCACGACCTGCGGATACCTGAGAGGCAATGAGACCAGCCGATTTCAATCCACGTGCCTACGTGAGGCACGACTCGCGGAGTGCCCGGCCGGTGACGAGCTGGAATAATTTCAATCCACGTGCCTACGTGAGGCACGACTATACTATGCATACATAGTATGTAGTAGTGAGATTTCAATCCACGTGCCTACGTGAGGCACGACTCCCCGAAATACCCTCGACGCGTGTTTTAACACCATTTCAATCCACGTGCCTACGTGAGGCACGACGGTCCCCTCCCTCATGTGCGGGCAGTCGACAGATTTCAATCCACGTGCCTACGTGAGGCACGACTGGGGGAGTCGATCGTCAAGGCGATCGCATGGGGATTTCAATCCACGTGCCTACGTGAGGCACGACGATGGCGGGTGCGTCCTGTATTTGGTCAAATGCATTTCAATCCACGTGCCTACGTGAGGCACGACTGTCGAGGGGTAAAGGTCATAATCCGGCTTGCAATTTCAATCCACGTGCCTACGTGAGGCACGACGCTTTGAGCCGGGTGAGGCTGGAGCGTTTCGGATTTCAATCCACGTGCCTACGTGAGGCACGACTGTTGATGCCGCCGGAACCGCCCCTCCTTTTCCATTTCAATCCACGTGCCTACGTGAGGCACGACCCTCCATACCCTATAATCGCGAGTGTGTTGTTGAATTTCAATCCACGTGCCTACGTGAGGCACGACTGTATGAGGATGAAAAGCATGTCCTACACGATGATTTCAATCCACGTGCCTACGTGAGGCACGACGGGCCTGATGGGCGAATGCCGCCTCTTCTGTCCTATTTCAATCCACGTGCCTACGTGAGGCACGACTCCATACCCTATAATCGCGAGTGTGTTGTTGAATTTCAATCCACGTGCCTACGTGAGGCACGACGGCATCCGGCTACCGTGAGGTACTATGAAACACATTTCAATCCACGTGCCTACGTGAGGCACGACCTGGGCAGGAGTCTGCCTGATCCCGGAGTCCTATTTCAATCCACGTGCCTACGTGAGGCACGACCGCCGGTGCCGCCGATCTCGATCTCCGCGGCGGATTTCAATCCACGTGCCTACGTGAGGCACGACCTGAAGAGGCCGGCGACGAAGAGGACGAGGAAATTTCAATCCACGTGCCTACGTGAGGCACGACATAACGGTGCCGTCAGGGCGGAGAGCGAGAGAATTTCAATCCACGTGCCTACGTGAGGCACGACCCCCGGCCCTGATTTCCCCCAAGGGGGAGGAGATATTTCAATCCACGTGCCTACGTGAGGCACGACTGACGGCCGAGGGGGGCCGGGCCGTGCGGCTGATTTCAATCCACGTGCCTACGTGAGGCACGACTTCTGTTTTCTCAATATACCCCTATGGCCAGAAAATTTCAATCCACGTGCCTACGTGAGGCACGACTGACGGCCGAGGGGGGCCGGGCCGTGCGGCTGATTTCAATCCACGTGCCTACGTGAGGCACGACTGACGGCCGAGGGGGGCCGGGCCGTGCGGCTGATTTCAATCCACGTGCCTACGTGAGGCACGACCTCCATACCCTATAATCGCGAGTGTGTTGTTGAATTTCAATCCACGTGCCTACGTGAGGCACGACCCGGCCCTGCATTCCCCCGTCAGGGGGAGGAGAATTTCAATCCACGTGCCTACGTGAGGCACGACATCCGGGGGTGTCCGTTCTGCGTGGTGCCGGAATTTCAATCCACGTGCCTACGTGAGGCACGACTGGCTGGGAGGCATCGCTCCGCAGGGGCCATCGAATTTCAATCCACGTGCCTACGTGAGGCACGACATTGTGCAGATGGTTTTTATACCGAGGCATCAATTTCAATCCACGTGCCTACGTGAGGCACGACGTGTGCGGCCAGGTCGCCGAAAAACTCCGTGACATTTCAATCCACGTGCCTACGTGAGGCACGACGATCGCCCAGAACTACCAGGAAACCGCGATCAAATTTCAATCCACGTGCCTACGTGAGGCACGACGTGATCCGCCTCTGTCCCCACGAGGTGCGTGAGGTATTTCAATCCACGTGCCTACGTGAGGCACGACGATTTTTTACGGCAGGGCTACCAGGGGTTATCTGATTTCAATCCACGTGCCTACGTGAGGCACGACGTCCCGGGAGTACTTGCAGGCCTCAATGAGTTTCATTTCAATCCACGTGCCTACGTGAGGCACGACGGTACTCCGCGACCGAGCTCGCGGAGCTGAGCGATTTCAATCCACGTGCCTACGTGAGGCACGACGAAACCCCGGCTGACGCTGGCAGGGATAGCGAATTTCAATCCACGTGCCTACGTGAGGCACGACGTGCGGGGTGGGGCGGTCGGCGTAGTGGATGTAATTTCAATCCACGTGCCTACGTGAGGCACGACTGCCTGAGATGTGGCGTCACATTCAGATATCCGATTTCAATCCACGTGCCTACGTGAGGCACGACTCCATATCGGTGGCCAGGACCCGATCCTCGTCATTTCAATCCACGTGCCTACGTGAGGCACGACCAACCAGCAGCAGTATGACCTCATCTACCGGTGATTTCAATCCACGTGCCTACGTGAGGCACGACCGGATATGGAGGCCGGGTTGACGCTGCTACGGTATTTCAATCCACGTGCCTACGTGAGGCACGACGCGGCCTCATCCTTTTCGGGGAGGTTTTACGCGCATTTCAATCCACGTGCCTACGTGAGGCACGACCGTCCACCCGGCCTGCTCGCGCATCAGGTTATCATTTCAATCCACGTGCCTACGTGAGGCACGACGTGGGCCTCAAACGAGGCCCGGTAGATGGGGGAATTTCAATCCACGTGCCTACGTGAGGCACGACTCTCAAGTGCGGTGAGGTTGTCGCGGTGCTCCCATTTCAATCCACGTGCCTACGTGAGGCACGACAACAAGACCTAAGAGAATGTCGCGTCCGATCTCATTTCAATCCACGTGCCTACGTGAGGCACGACCTCTATCAGGCCCGGTGCCTCAACGAGGACGGATTTCAATCCACGTGCCTACGTGAGGCACGACCGGCCGGGACCGTCGTAACGTTTTCAAGGACGTAATTTCAATCCACGTGCCTACGTGAGGCACGACAACGCTGACCGGATGGTCGCGACCTACGGCGATATTTCAATCCACGTGCCTACGTGAGGCACGACGAATATCCTCCGCTTGATCCAGGATGTCGTCGGATTTCAATCCACGTGCCTACGTGAGGCACGACCTGCTCGCGGAAAATGTGGTTAAGGCACTCACCGGATTTCAATCCACGTGCCTACGTGAGGCACGACTGTGTCCGGACGTAGATGCCAGACAAGCGCTTGATTTCAATCCACGTGCCTACGTGAGGCACGACGTCAACACGCACCTCCTCGATATCGCGGTCAAAATTTCAATCCACGTGCCTACGTGAGGCACGACGCGTGGTCTTGAACTGCTTGGGCACCCTGGCCCCATTTCAATCCACGTGCCTACGTGAGGCACGACGTCCCGACCGAGATGGTTACGGTCTCGTCTTCCAGATTTCAATCCACGTGCCTACGTGAGGCACGACATGATCGTTAGCGCTGGGATCACTTTACTCCCCATTTCAATCCACGTGCCTACGTGAGGCACGACTGATCACCGTCGCCGGCCGGATCTTCGGCCCCGATTTCAATCCACGTGCCTACGTGAGGCACGACTGCCGGATGAGTGGGATGGAGATGGTGCCGTCTCTATTTCAATCCACGTGCCTACGTGAGGCACGACCTTCGGCCCCGGAAGGTCGGTGTAGGCCTCCTCATTTCAATCCACGTGCCTACGTGAGGCACGACCGGGGTCCGTTGCCATATCGGAGCCGTCATACACATTTCAATCCACGTGCCTACGTGAGGCACGACGCAGAGCGCCGCACGCCCCGGCATCGCGGGGAATTTCAATCCACGTGCCTACGTGAGGCACGACGATAGCGATCACGGCAACGCCTGCCGTGATAATAATTTCAATCCACGTGCCTACGTGAGGCACGACCGCATGGTGCTCGCCGAACGCCGGGCTACAAAAATTTCAATCCACGTGCCTACGTGAGGCACGACTGCGTTTGTGCCCTAAATCGCGCGCCGAATGCATTTCAATCCACGTGCCTACGTGAGGCACGACAACGGAGCCCGCCGCTACGGTCGTAAAACAGAATTTCAATCCACGTGCCTACGTGAGGCACGACCGGCGATGGTTTCAGGCTCGACCGGTTCGTCCGATTTCAATCCACGTGCCTACGTGAGGCACGACAGCGCAAACTTCTTCACAGGGTTGTCTGCCGGATTTCAATCCACGTGCCTACGTGAGGCACGACGAGAGGTCCGCATGCGTACCCATCGCTCTGCAATTTCAATCCACGTGCCTACGTGAGGCACGACCCACGACGGCGCCGTAAGGCCCTGTGAGGTAAGAATTTCAATCCACGTGCCTACGTGAGGCACGACCGCGCCAAACTCTCCCGGGTTCGGCGCGCTATGATTTCAATCCACGTGCCTACGTGAGGCACGACCTGTAAGCGCGACAGCCCCCACCGGACCCCCGATTTCAATCCACGTGCCTACGTGAGGCACGACACGCGGCGGCATGCACCCGACGCAGATCTCGCGTATTTCAATCCACGTGCCTACGTGAGGCACGACATCCGGCTCTGGTTGACCAACCGGGACGCTGCATTTCAATCCACGTGCCTACGTGAGGCACGACGTTATACCTACACCGAGGTCGAGGTCACGCTGATTTCAATCCACGTGCCTACGTGAGGCACGACTCCAACGCCTCGACGTTTACCACCGGAACAACGGATTTCAATCCACGTGCCTACGTGAGGCACGACGGGATCCTGGTGGACGAGATCACCCTCCGGCTCATTTCAATCCACGTGCCTACGTGAGGCACGACCTCTCCATATTAAATATGCCGCCATGCGGGGTATTTCAATCCACGTGCCTACGTGAGGCACGACGCAAGGATAGTTACCATGCGTTCCACGAGCCAATTTCAATCCACGTGCCTACGTGAGGCACGACCGTAAAGAGATTACAACAAAAACGGTTCAGTTCGATTTCAATCCACGTGCCTACGTGAGGCACGACCCCCAGATGATATTAAGGTCAATGTTCTGGAGATTTCAATCCACGTGCCTACGTGAGGCACGACGTTACGGCGGTACCACTCATTACGCTCAGAGGCTATTTCAATCCACGTGCCTACGTGAGGCACGACCAGAGCAAGCGGATCGGCGTCTACGGCCTGGAAATTTCAATCCACGTGCCTACGTGAGGCACGACGGCAACGCCGGGCGGCGCCGAGGCTCATCAACCATTTCAATCCACGTGCCTACGTGAGGCACGACCACCAGGTGGCAGCATGCACATGCGGGGTTTTGATTTCAATCCACGTGCCTACGTGAGGCACGACACGACCCCGGAAACGTTCTCCAAGTTCACGACCATTTCAATCCACGTGCCTACGTGAGGCACGACTACGTGGTGCTGGAATTTTGACATTCAGGCGCTATTTCAATCCACGTGCCTACGTGAGGCACGACAGGCCAACTGGCAGCCAACACCGAGATCTCGATATTTCAATCCACGTGCCTACGTGAGGCACGACATCAGCATGCACCGCGCTCGCAAAATCGATGGATTTCAATCCACGTGCCTACGTGAGGCACGACCAGCAGGAGGTTCTCAAACGATCGGCGGTCTCCATTTCAATCCACGTGCCTACGTGAGGCACGACCTGCAGGGAGAGGCACAACGAGCAGCCTTGCTCATTTCAATCCACGTGCCTACGTGAGGCACGACCACGAGGCGCTGCAGCAAGCAATTTATGAAGAATTTCAATCCACGTGCCTACGTGAGGCACGACCACATCTCCCATGGTCCGCCCCGAAATTAATTGATTTCAATCCACGTGCCTACGTGAGGCACGACCCGCCGGCACCTCCGGGAGGGATGCCGGGTGTTATTTCAATCCACGTGCCTACGTGAGGCACGACGACCGGTGCAAGTTACCGCTCGTGGTACGACGACATTTCAATCCACGTGCCTACGTGAGGCACGACCTCGGGGCTGCCCGGCTCCGCAGCATCCGGGCGATTTCAATCCACGTGCCTACGTGAGGCACGACTGGTCGGCAGAGGTGCAGGAGGCAATCGAGGCAGATTTCAATCCACGTGCCTACGTGAGGCACGACGTCGGTGACCCCGAAGACGAAGGAGGAGTGGGAATTTCAATCCACGTGCCTACGTGAGGCACGACGCCGACGGCGTTCCACCGGGAGGACTCATCGACATTTCAATCCACGTGCCTACGTGAGGCACGACAGGAATCATGACGGCGAACACCCCATCTTCCCGATTTCAATCCACGTGCCTACGTGAGGCACGACCGGCGCACTGGGTTGTGTTCCAGCCCGATAAGGAATTTCAATCCACGTGCCTACGTGAGGCACGACCGCGGATCGGGGCGCCGGCGATGGGACGGATATGATTTCAATCCACGTGCCTACGTGAGGCACGACTCAGCCGGTTCTTTGTGTTCGGCGGCGTCACTATTTCAATCCACGTGCCTACGTGAGGCACGACTCCAGCTCAACGGCACGGCTAAGTCTCTAGGTGTATTTCAATCCACGTGCCTACGTGAGGCACGACGGCTGACGTTCTACTTCAATCCGACCACGATTCTATTTCAATCCACGTGCCTACGTGAGGCACGACGCTCGGAGGCCTCGACGACGACGAACGGGTCGAATTTCAATCCACGTGCCTACGTGAGGCACGACAACGGTGGTGGCAAACGGAGGGTGGTCGACCGTCATTTCAATCCACGTGCCTACGTGAGGCACGACGTCTCGGTGCCGGCACGGACGGTCTGGTGCGCATTTCAATCCACGTGCCTACGTGAGGCACGACGGAATCATGACGGCGAACACCCCATCTTCCCGATTTCAATCCACGTGCCTACGTGAGGCACGACCGCCGGAGCAGAGTTTGATGCCGTCGGCGTGGCATTTCAATCCACGTGCCTACGTGAGGCACGACACAAGGAGGACGAACACCTGTGAGCGGTGTCGTATTTCAATCCACGTGCCTACGTGAGGCACGACGGGTTCGTAGTGCGTCGCCGGGGCGCCTGGAGAATTTCAATCCACGTGCCTACGTGAGGCACGACCTTATCAGATCCCTCGGTTATCCCATATACGCATTTCAATCCACGTGCCTACGTGAGGCACGACCCACCACCACCAGGATAGTGGCCGGGCCGAGGTCATTTCAATCCACGTGCCTACGTGAGGCACGACTTCGCAACAGGCCAGGCTTCCTCTTCCTGGACATTTCAATCCACGTGCCTACGTGAGGCACGACGACTTTCCGTTCGTCGATGAGTCCTCCCGGTGATTTCAATCCACGTGCCTACGTGAGGCACGACGACCGTTGCCGTGACGAAGGCACTCGCATACCTGAATTTCAATCCACGTGCCTACGTGAGGCACGACGCATCGTATAGGATGCCTAGCAACTCCTCATATATTTCAATCCACGTGCCTACGTGAGGCACGACGCTACCTCTGGCCCGTGGTCGCGTGCAGCACCATTTCAATCCACGTGCCTACGTGAGGCACGACCCCGTGCTCTTTTGCTCTCTCAAGGATCTCGATATTTCAATCCACGTGCCTACGTGAGGCACGACTCGGCAGAGGAGCACTACGGCTCTGACCATAGGAATTTCAATCCACGTGCCTACGTGAGGCACGACCTTATAGAGTCGAAGAGGAACCACCCTGCCAGATTTCAATCCACGTGCCTACGTGAGGCACGACTTTCCCGATCAAGTGAGTGACGTTTTCGACATAATTTCAATCCACGTGCCTACGTGAGGCACGACCACCCAGGCGTAGACTGTGTGCGGGTCGTCAGATTTCAATCCACGTGCCTACGTGAGGCACGACACGGCGGTGGGCGACACGGGCGACGACCAGCTATTTCAATCCACGTGCCTACGTGAGGCACGACTAGAAGAGCGCCTTCGATGACAACGAGGTCTTATTTCAATCCACGTGCCTACGTGAGGCACGACCCCGCCGCCGGAGTTACACCGCCGGCAGGTCCACATTTCAATCCACGTGCCTACGTGAGGCACGACTTTTTGAGAGGGGAACTGCATCTCGACGATCCGATTTCAATCCACGTGCCTACGTGAGGCACGACAGTCGCGGAACGCGGGTTCGATGTCCAATACGTATTTCAATCCACGTGCCTACGTGAGGCACGACGTCGCGGAACGCGGGTTCGATGTCCAATACGTATTTCAATCCACGTGCCTACGTGAGGCACGACGTCGCGGAACGCGGGTTCGATGTCCAATACGTATTTCAATCCACGTGCCTACGTGAGGCACGACGTCGCGGAACGCGGGTTCGATGTCCAATACGTATTTCAATCCACGTGCCTACGTGAGGCACGACTCGAGAAACTGCAGGTCTTGCAAGGTCGCTCTATTTCAATCCACGTGCCTACGTGAGGCACGACTCGGCTACACTCGGCACGCCGACGCCTACGGGCTATTTCAATCCACGTGCCTACGTGAGGCACGACTTTGGATGGCAGGGTACGCACTACAAGGGCGCATTTCAATCCACGTGCCTACGTGAGGCACGACCGTCCCTCCAGGCAGGCATACGTGTCGTAGGTATTTCAATCCACGTGCCTACGTGAGGCACGACGAACGGCACCTTCCCTTCGAGGCCTTCGCACCGATTTCAATCCACGTGCCTACGTGAGGCACGACGTGGCGTACCTCACGCGGTCGCCGTGGAAATGAATTTCAATCCACGTGCCTACGTGAGGCACGACCGGCATCACCCCGTAGTTCCCGCCCGACGTGATATTTCAATCCACGTGCCTACGTGAGGCACGACGGGAGGCGCCCGTACTTGTCAGGATTTTTCGTATTTCAATCCACGTGCCTACGTGAGGCACGACGATCGCGTTCTTCTGACCGGCGGCAACCTTGATATTTCAATCCACGTGCCTACGTGAGGCACGACCTCAATCATTAAGGGTCAATGCGCTGCCGATATTATTTCAATCCACGTGCCTACGTGAGGCACGACGATCAGGACACCGGAGCTGGCGTCGTCGTTACGATTTCAATCCACGTGCCTACGTGAGGCACGACATCCTCCTCTGTGGGGGCGACCCGACGCCGGCGATTTCAATCCACGTGCCTACGTGAGGCACGACTGACGGCCGAGGGGGGCCGGGCCGTGCGGCTGATTTCAATCCACGTGCCTACGTGAGGCACGACCCCATCAGTCATACGACTGCTCCCGGGAGGTCAATTTCAATCCACGTGCCTACGTGAGGCACGACGTCACCCTACTGGATGACCTACAAACAGGCTACGATTTCAATCCACGTGCCTACGTGAGGCACGACAATCATGGATATCCCGGCAGACAGTCTCCTGGAAATTTCAATCCACGTGCCTACGTGAGGCACGACGCGTTCGGGTTATAGAGTGGTTGCTCGGTCGCATTTCAATCCACGTGCCTACGTGAGGCACGACGGCAATCAGACCTCGGGATGGCGATCAGTGTTATTTCAATCCACGTGCCTACGTGAGGCACGACTTTCCGGATGGAGGCGTTCGAGGGCACGCTGGAATTTCAATCCACGTGCCTACGTGAGGCACGACCGAGGTGCCGCCTTGCACCCGACGAGGGCCGGAATTTCAATCCACGTGCCTACGTGAGGCACGACGGGGAGGTCGCCTGCGTCGAGGTTGGTTGCCGAATTTCAATCCACGTGCCTACGTGAGGCACGACTATTGTTCGTCTCCGGTGGAGCACGTATCGCTATTTCAATCCACGTGCCTACGTGAGGCACGACAAGGAGTACGCTGCCGTCGCCGAAACCCAGTTCGATTTCAATCCACGTGCCTACGTGAGGCACGACCATACTGTTTCACCCAGACCAGCGATCCGCTTATTTCAATCCACGTGCCTACGTGAGGCACGACGGGCGGGCTCTATCTCGGGATCCCGTTTGAGAAATTTCAATCCACGTGCCTACGTGAGGCACGACATGCATCCCGGGTTCGGCGTGGTTGGCCAGGCAATTTCAATCCACGTGCCTACGTGAGGCACGACCGGGATGTAGGGCGACGTGATGGTGTAGGCCAGATTTCAATCCACGTGCCTACGTGAGGCACGACCGGGACCTCGGCGCTCGCGGTACTGTCCTTGACATTTCAATCCACGTGCCTACGTGAGGCACGACGAGGTCCTCCCGGGTCTCCGGGTCGCGGAGGATATTTCAATCCACGTGCCTACGTGAGGCACGACGACGACGAGGTCCTGGTCCTCCGTCTCTGGCACATTTCAATCCACGTGCCTACGTGAGGCACGACCTTGCGAAGGATCTCCCCCTGCTTTGTCAGGTTATTTCAATCCACGTGCCTACGTGAGGCACGACTTTCAGCATCTTCCCGGTCTCGCGCCCAGGGGTATTTCAATCCACGTGCCTACGTGAGGCACGACCACCTCGGAGCACTCGCGGCTCCTGATGATCGGATTTCAATCCACGTGCCTACGTGAGGCACGACCCTCGTCCGGCGGCCACCAGATCGCCATGACCTATTTCAATCCACGTGCCTACGTGAGGCACGACCACCTCGGAGCACTCGCGGCTCCTGATGATCGGATTTCAATCCACGTGCCTACGTGAGGCACGACATCACGGAGGAGGACATCGCCACCGGCGCCTGGATTTCAATCCACGTGCCTACGTGAGGCACGACCCCCGTGGCCCGGATCCACAAGGCGTTCTCTCAATTTCAATCCACGTGCCTACGTGAGGCACGACGTTTGCGGATGGTATGCGTGACCACGGTTGCGCCAATTTCAATCCACGTGCCTACGTGAGGCACGACACCAGGGCCCGGGCTTCGATGAGCACCTGCAGATTTCAATCCACGTGCCTACGTGAGGCACGACAACCTCGTCTGGATGACGTTCGGCGTCAGCGCATTTCAATCCACGTGCCTACGTGAGGCACGACGTAGGTCACCACTTTCTGCAGGCACTCCGAGCAATTTCAATCCACGTGCCTACGTGAGGCACGACGGGCGGCCGGCCGAATGGGAGCGGACCACGCAATTTCAATCCACGTGCCTACGTGAGGCACGACCGACCTGGCAGATGAGGCCGATCAACCTCCGGAATTTCAATCCACGTGCCTACGTGAGGCACGACTCGCGGACTACGAGGTGCGGTGATGACTGCCGAATTTCAATCCACGTGCCTACGTGAGGCACGACCGCCCGGCGTGCCTGGCAGGATTGCATCTCGACCGATTTCAATCCACGTGCCTACGTGAGGCACGACACCGGCACACTTGCGTATGAGACGGCACCCGTCATTTCAATCCACGTGCCTACGTGAGGCACGACCGCCGGGACCCTCGCAACCGTCCGGTCCTGGCAGATTTCAATCCACGTGCCTACGTGAGGCACGACGCCGGGACGCTGGTGCAGGTCGAGTCGAAACAGGTATTTCAATCCACGTGCCTACGTGAGGCACGACATCCGGGCGTCGCGTGGATCGTGCCGTCCTGGTGATTTCAATCCACGTGCCTACGTGAGGCACGACCATGCAGCGCGAGAGATCCTTGACGGGGATCAGATTTCAATCCACGTGCCTACGTGAGGCACGACGCAGAAGATCTTTGCGCAGACCCCTGCCCCGGAATTTCAATCCACGTGCCTACGTGAGGCACGACGTGAGACGGATCATCTGTTTGTCGATGGTCAGATTTCAATCCACGTGCCTACGTGAGGCACGACTAGGTCACCACTTTCTGCAGGCACTCCGAGCAATTTCAATCCACGTGCCTACGTGAGGCACGACGTCCGGGGATCGCCCGGTAGGCCATCATCGCCTGTATTTCAATCCACGTGCCTACGTGAGGCACGACGCGAGGTCAGCCTCCACGGCCGAGTGCATCATATTTCAATCCACGTGCCTACGTGAGGCACGACGAGACGATGCGGACCTCTTGGAGCACCATCACATTTCAATCCACGTGCCTACGTGAGGCACGACACATCTTCGGTATGCTGCTTGGTCGGTCCTGTATTTCAATCCACGTGCCTACGTGAGGCACGACAATCGCGGGGTTCTCGTAGAGATACTTCCGCCCATTTCAATCCACGTGCCTACGTGAGGCACGACCCGGCACGCCCTCCGGGTGGAGATTGACGGCAGATTTCAATCCACGTGCCTACGTGAGGCACGACCGGGCGGCGGGGGAGAGGTAGATATCGAGGCCGGATTTCAATCCACGTGCCTACGTGAGGCACGACAACCGGGTGTCCGCGTCCTTTGACTTCGGGCTATTTCAATCCACGTGCCTACGTGAGGCACGACGATCTGCACCTCCTGGAGTGTCATCGAAAAGCGATTTCAATCCACGTGCCTACGTGAGGCACGACTTCTTGGTTGCATTCGCTTTCTCCCGACGGGGAATTTCAATCCACGTGCCTACGTGAGGCACGACAGAGGTCTGCGCCCTCATGGAGAACTGGCACGAATTTCAATCCACGTGCCTACGTGAGGCACGACGCCGCGACCTATGGCGGGATCTATATCGTCTTATTTCAATCCACGTGCCTACGTGAGGCACGACCCGTAAGGCCGCGGCCGCCCCGCCCGCTGATGGATTTCAATCCACGTGCCTACGTGAGGCACGACCTCGCTCCACGAGTCCCAGCCTTCCAGCGGGATATTTCAATCCACGTGCCTACGTGAGGCACGACCCGAGGAGCAGGTTGTTCAGGTTCGGCTGCGTATTTCAATCCACGTGCCTACGTGAGGCACGACTCAGGACCCGGGTCGAGGGGCCCGACCACCTGATTTCAATCCACGTGCCTACGTGAGGCACGACATAGAGCCGCCGGACGGTGATCGCGTCGTCGCATTTCAATCCACGTGCCTACGTGAGGCACGACCCTCTTACACCTATTGAAGTGTCAGGCACCTTTATTTCAATCCACGTGCCTACGTGAGGCACGACACTCTCGCATGGGGATTGTTTGGTAAAGCGGTATTTCAATCCACGTGCCTACGTGAGGCACGACGATCGTGATAGATAGGTAACATACAAGTCATGACATTTCAATCCACGTGCCTACGTGAGGCACGACCTACAAACCGCACATCCTACACCATAACACTTAATTTCAATCCACGTGCCTACGTGAGGCACGACTTTACCATTTAACTCACTTCCTAATCCCATTTGATTTCAATCCACGTGCCTACGTGAGGCACGACTATACACTCGGTAACCTTTTCGTTTGTATTTATATTTCAATCCACGTGCCTACGTGAGGCACGACTTAGTTTTGCTAAAAGCGTATCAGCATTATTAATTTCAATCCACGTGCCTACGTGAGGCACGACGATCGTGCACTCCCCGGTGTTCCGGGCATAGTGATTTCAATCCACGTGCCTACGTGAGGCACGACTCTCATGCGATACTGATCATAGGCATAGATGGAATTTCAATCCACGTGCCTACGTGAGGCACGACTTCGCCGGCCGGACCATCACCGGTCTCGCCGATGATTTCAATCCACGTGCCTACGTGAGGCACGACCCGCTGGATGATGCGGTCTACCTGGTCATTCTTGATTTCAATCCACGTGCCTACGTGAGGCACGACTCTGATATGGGTTTGGTTGAGATCGTCGATTAATTTCAATCCACGTGCCTACGTGAGGCACGACTTTTTCGTCAAAACCTTCTGTGTTATCTCTTTTATTTCAATCCACGTGCCTACGTGAGGCACGACGCTATATTGTGTCTTCCTTCTCTTACACCACAAATATTTCAATCCACGTGCCTACGTGAGGCACGACTATACACTCGGTAACCTTTTCGTTTGTATTTTTATTTCAATCCACGTGCCTACGTGAGGCACGACACCACACTATCAGACACACATAGTATCGATATATTTCAATCCACGTGCCTACGTGAGGCACGACTATACACTCGGTAACCTTTTCGTTTGTATGTATATTTCAATCCACGTGCCTACGTGAGGCACGACAAATTGTTAACGGATTATCATTAACAATTTTTTATTTCAATCCACGTGCCTACGTGAGGCACGACCTTCATCTCCTTACACTTCTTCACGGTTAACGGATTTCAATCCACGTGCCTACGTGAGGCACGACCAGATGGTGCGGTATGGGCGTATCGACATCCTATTTCAATCCACGTGCCTACGTGAGGCACGACACTTTCGGTTCTGATAATGCATTAGCGTAAGAAATTTCAATCCACGTGCCTACGTGAGGCACGACGTTCATCAGCAATAGCATATCTATTGAGATTAATTTCAATCCACGTGCCTACGTGAGGCACGACTAGTGACCTATAGTGACCTATAGTGACCTATAGAATTTCAATCCACGTGCCTACGTGAGGCACGACAATCATCTCAATCCATCCTACAGCCCAGTGCCTATTTCAATCCACGTGCCTACGTGAGGCACGACGTAGGAAACATGTTGTCGCTAACCGCTGATGTATTTCAATCCACGTGCCTACGTGAGGCACGACATCTCCATATCTTCATCTTCATCAATCACTACTATTTCAATCCACGTGCCTACGTGAGGCACGACTTTATCCCATTAAACATATTCAATTAACAATACATTTCAATCCACGTGCCTACGTGAGGCACGACACTCTTACGTGTATGTCTATCTATGGCACGTAAATTTCAATCCACGTGCCTACGTGAGGCACGACTACCTACTACCATTACATTACTATGTAGGATGCAATTTCAATCCACGTGCCTACGTGAGGCACGACGCTATAGGATGGATTGAGATGATTTTAATCCATATTTCAATCCACGTGCCTACGTGAGGCACGACTTTAGGTTATTATGCGGTATGCTATGATTGTGATTTCAATCCACGTGCCTACGTGAGGCACGACGTCTGAAAACTCCATTGCAATCACCAATCATCAATTTCAATCCACGTGCCTACGTGAGGCACGACGAGGACCACCTCACCAGTGATAC
>Ga0208462_1001449_pt1 | contig 15936 bp, 14 predicted proteins | sample AD_SCU001_MetaG_FD_184452 | JGI IMG/M metagenome (GOLD analysis project Ga0208462, IMG submission 184452) | Active sludge microbial communities of municipal wastewater-treating anaerobic digesters from China - AD_SCU001_MetaG (SPAdes) (version 2) | ecosystem: Engineered > Bioreactor > Anaerobic...
AAGATGAAATCTGAAGTATCAATTACTGGTACAAGATCATATTTAAATCTTATATCTTTAAAAACATATGCAATAATACTACCTGCTGCATTTTTGCTTGGCAGAGTACAATTGATAAAAGGTCTATTGCCTTTTGGACTTCCTATGTATATCGCAGCTTATGAGCTTAATGTAAGCAGGTTTGCAGTAGCTGCTTTAATTTTAACAGGAATGGCTACTGCTGGTGGTGGACATAATATTTTCCTGACTGCTTTGGGGATAATTCTTTTCAGTCTTTTAAATGCTGCTTTCAAAGCTGCTTTTAAAGATAAAAATTCTGCTAAAAATAGGACAGCCAGCAGAGATAAAATGGCTGCTAAAGACAGATTTGCCGGCAAAGAGCAGGCTGCTGCCAAGAATAGTTTACGGTCTGCGGTATTAGGAGTTATTAGTATACTGATCCCGAATTTTGTCTATGTTTCCATACGTGGTATGCTTTTGTATGAATTACTTATGGCATTTTTTCAGGCTTTTATTGTATTTGTAATAGTATTCATTATAAAAAAATCATTTGTATTAATTGATGAAACCAGGTTGGGCAATTCGTTTACAAACGAAGAACTTATTAGTATTGCTATAACTGGAGCATTAGTGCTTTCAGGGTTTGGTGATGTGAAAATATTCGGATTTGGTTTAAAAAATGTAATATGCATTTTTACGATACTGATGTTCAGTTTCAGATGTGGTTCAGCAGCAGGTGCAACTGTAGGAGTTGTAGCAGGACTTATTTTAAGCATGTCATCAACAATGGCTCCTCTAATAATTGGATGCTATGCCTTTTGCGGCCTGCTTTCCGGTGTATTCAGAAATCTTGGCAAGGTAGGGACAAGCCTTGGATTCTTTATGGGAAACACAGTTCTTACATTATATCTTAATGGCTCTATAGAGGCTCTAATATACTTGAAGGAAATAATTCTGGCAGTTGCTATATTTATGATAATTCCGCAAAAGTTTATATTAAAAATCCCTGAATCTTTCGGCGCATCTCCTAATACTAGTATGAATGAAGCAATTTTCAGCTTAAGATCGAAAGATGTAATTGTCGAGAAATTAAACAAATTCTCTCGAACATTTATGGAAGTCTCAAAAACCTTTAATGAGATATCTCCTGTGAAGGCTGTTGTTAATAAGCATGATGTCTCTACAATGCTTGACCGTGTTGCAGACAGAATATGCAAGGATTGCAGTCTTTGCCTTCACTGTTGGGACAAAAACTTTTACAGTACATATCAGGTAATGTTTAAGCTTGTGGAGAAACTTGAGCATAAAGGATTTATAGAAGCCGATGATATACCTGGATATTTTATTAGCAGATGCGAAAGAATTAATGATTTTATTACAATCGTTAATAACATGTATGAAATTTTTAAGGTTGACATGATGTGGAAAAACAGACTTGGAGAAAACAGGAGTCTTGTATCAAAGCAGCTTGAGGAACTTTCAAAAGCAATATCGGGGCTTGCAGAAGAAATTGAATATGATACGGGTTTTAAAACTGAAGTAGAGAATACACTTGTCTATATGTTAAAAAGAGAGGGCATAAAAGATGCACAAGTTCTGGCTTTTGAAAACAAACATGGTAAATATGAAGTTAGTATTTCCTATAAGGGTTGCGAAGGTGAGAAAAAGTGTACAAATATAATAAATAAAATAGTTTCGGATGTTATTGGTAGAAAAATGATAAGGGATAGCTTTGGATGCAATAAAACAATTTCAGCTTATAGCAATAATATAAATATTAATAATATAAATATCAATAATACTAATAGCAATAATATCAATAGTTATAATAATTGTGTTCTAAGGTTTATTGAAGAAGAAACATATAGCATAACTACAGGGGTAGCATATGTTTCAAAATATGATGAAAGATATGAAAGTATGGTAAATGGAGATAATTACACATTTATAAATGCAAAGGATGGGAAATTTGTTACAGCCTTGAGTGATGGTATGGGCTCAGGTGAGAAGGCATCTTTTCAGAGCCGAACTACAATAAGTCTCATTGAGCAGTTTATGGAAACCGGTTTCGATAAAGATATAACTGTTAAGTTAATAAATAGCATATTGGCGCTAAATGCCAGCGACGATTACTTTTCTACTATTGATTTATCGGTGATTGATCTTAATAATGGAATAACGGAGTTTGTTAAAATTGGGGCAGCACCTACCTATATAAAGAGAAACGATAGGGTTGAAGTTGTTAAAACAGCTTCACTACCTGCAGGGATACTCGGTAATATGGAAGTTGAACTGGTGAAAAAGACCCTGAGTGATGGAGATATGTTGATTATGTTAAGCGATGGTATTCTTGATGCTTTTGAGAATAGCGGCCAGGAAAAGGAAAGAACTTTTCTAAAATATGTAGATGAGGTACGTAGTATAAATCCACAGACTGTTGCTGATAAAATATTGGATGAAGCGTACAAAAGGTCTGATAGTAAACCAAAAGATGATATGACTGTTATTGTGGCTAAATTTTGGAAAAAAGTAAGTTATTGAATGTATAAATACTACAATATTTTCACAAACTACCTATACTAATGAATATTTTTGGATTCTGGCAGGTTAATGGAGGAAAGCTATGGTATTTGGTAATATGAGAAAAGTTGTGGTAATAAAAAATTTACCTTCAGATTTTATAGAGGAAGCAATTTTTATTTTACGGGTAGATGGAAAGACCGACAATAACTTGTTGAAAAATGACAAGGCATTATCTGGCAAATCAAAAACTGAGGGTGATTGCCTAATTAAAGAAGCCCAAACAATAATTAACAACTATATAAAGGAATGTGAAAAAAACGGAATAATAACTAAAACTCCAAATAATACAGAGATAAATGTTATTAACCCCCAAAAATCATTTACGAAAAAGGTTCCGTTAAATGTGGTTATTAATATTGCCCTTATCGGGAGTATCGTAGCTTTCATATACCTGCTAGTCAGGATTTTGACTTTTTAGCTTTGTCGAAAAATGTTTGCAAAACTTTCAAAGAAGCAGTAAAATATTCAATTGAAAGCAAATATCATTCAGACATTGAATTTTTCTGATTGAATTTTATTGTTTAATTTGGAGGTAATTATAATGCAAAACAAGCAGTTGAGAATTTTGACTATAGGTGCACACCCTGATGATTGTGAATTAACTACGGGTGGTATCTGCACTAAATATAAGAGGCAGGGGCATGTTGTAAAATACGTTTATACAACCAATGGAAATGCAGGACATCATAAAATGGCGGGGGAGAAACTGGCGGAAGTAAGAGCTGAAGAGATAAGGAATGCCTGTGCAATAGCAGGATTTGAATATGAAATAATGAACAATGACGATGGTTATTTGGAGTCAAGTGTATGCAACCGTGATAACCTAATAAGGATTATAAGGAAGTTTCAGCCGGATATTGTATTTACACACCGACCAAATGATTATCATCCTGACCACAGGCATACTGCTATCCTGTTACAGGATGCATCATTTCTTATAAGAGTTCCTCTTATTTGTCCTGATACCCCTGCTTTGAGCTATTCACCTGTAATAATGTATATGGCTGATAGCTTTAAAAAGCCAATGCCATTTGAACCATGTGTTGTTGTTAGTATAGATGATGCAATCGAAACCAAAATTAAAATCCTGGATTGCCATAAATCACAGTTTTATGAGTGGCTGCCATGGCTTGATGGTTATACTGAGGAAATTCCTGCCTCGGGAAGAGAAAGAATTGAATGGTTGACTTCAAGCCAGATTTCAAGAGATAATGAAATAGCTGAAAGATTTCGTTCTGAACTTGTAAAACGTTATGGAAAGGAAAAAGGGTTAAAAATAAAGTGTGCTGAAGCTTTCGAGCTGAGTGAATATGGAAGGGAATTAAAAAGAGACGAAATACAAGCATATTTTCCTTTCTAACTATAGATAACACACAAAAAAACTATATTATATTGTTATATTGCTTGGCGACACGGTTATATTACGTGGGGACAAACTCCTCTTTAATCAGTTTTGCTTCTTTATAGAGGAATGTCCCCACAATACCTATTTCTTTACCATTATACTTAACTAAAGGTTTTATAATAGCATCTGATAATTTTTCTCTGTCTGTGAGCTGCATTAAAAAGAGAATTGTTACAATTTTTCCCATAACACTGATTTTCCTGATAATAATATCAGGGTTATTCTCTGCTATTTGTGCTGCTTTAGCTTCCAGTTGTATTTTCATTGTATTATCACCCTGTTCTTTAATGTTTTTCTCCTGCTTCAAGGTCCAAAAAATTAGTGCTAACATTTTTAGTTTTAACTTCAATATTAACTATGGCTTCCGGATATTCCTCTACCCAGCTGATTTTTTTAAATACATGTGGATTATCAGCATTGAAATATCTGGCAAATTGAAATATATCACATTTGTATAAATCCTGAGATTTACTCACAATCTCCACAATCTCCCTTTTCACTTTTGCAGAAATCATTCGCTCCAACTCCCTTATACCATTATCATGCAAATACCTTATTGTGTTCTCCAATGCAAATTCCGGAGATATATCATTTTCTATTTCTGTACCCAGGATTACATCAGGAGGTTCGCGGCTTACTGCTATAAGTACTGTTTTCCTATGCTCAGGGAGCTTATTAACCCGGTATATATATGATTCTATCCCATCTACCTCTGCATAGTTTTTACTAAACAATATAACCTGTATAGCTCCTGAAAAATCAGGGTATGCAATTGCAATATCATAGTCTTCTCTCGCAGCTTCAAAGTCTTTCCCTTTTGCTCTAAAATCATAGGAACTCGTTATCTCGGCCTTTTCACTGGTTTTACCGGCTGCACCGCCGGTTATAGCTGCAATTTTGCCGGAATAAATGACTTGATCATCTATACGGTCAATACCTATGGAAAGAGGTAATGTTCGATTATTAATATCTTTGTAATCCCAACAGCTTGTGAAAGTTAATATGGTAAGTACTGGTACCACTATTTGCAATAATTTATATTTAAATACTTTTTTATTCTTACCACGATTTTTCACCTCTGTAATAATTAGTAATGCTAATGGAATAAGTAAAGCTGTAAAGATACCAACATAGCTGATATAATTTAGAATTGTCTCTACCTGCTGAGTATCTCCGGGAATAATTGAAATAATAAATGATATTAGAAAGACTACCCCTGCAACTAACTTGAAATTTATTTTATCAATCCAGCTGGCTAAAAGGTAAACAGCTGCGTAAGCTAAAATTGTGATGTTTCCCAAAATTGCCATAATCCACGCAAGAAAGATGACAGCATCAAGTCTTCGAAAAAATTCAAGGAATGGAATGTCGACGCTTTTGATTATTTCTATTATTGTATCTTTATAATGAACTATATCATCCACACTTCTGACGGATAAAGCAGATTCAACGGAACATATATACAAAAAACCAAGTATTAATATAATTCCAATTGGATAAAATAAAAGATTATTCTTGGATTTTTTGTTTATGGGCATTATTGTTAACGCTTCAATCCCAAGAAACGAAATAATTATTTTAAAAGAAGCCTTAAAATAAGATGCAATATTTCCGGCGCCAAGGTAAGGCCGCAAAAATAATGTACTCCCCTGTGAAAAAACAACAGATTATAAAAACATCACTGTTATAAATATCAGAGCTCCAAAAAATTCAGATAACATACTTATTACCTTGAGTTTCTTACTTACCGCATAGTATGAGAAAATTAAAAATAAAAGCACAATAGCCCAGGCCGGAGTTTTTATAAGCAGGTGTGCTTTAATAATTTCTCCGGCATATCTGGAGACAAATGTAGATAAAGCAACATAATAAGGTATATATATAATAAGTATGATGTACTTTCCCGGGTTGCCCACAAGGGTTTTACTGTAATGATAAATAGTCATGCCTTCATGAACACAGGCAAGCTTTGTATTTATATAGACAGCAATAATAGCCATTGTGGTTGTAATTAATATGGCAATCCATGTTCCTGTGCCTACATACTCTGCTAAAACTTTGGGCAGTTGCTGTACTCCAAATCCTGCTGCTGCTCCGAATAATACAAAAGCTATTTGCCTTCTTGAAAGGCTTTCATCCATAATATAGCCTCCAATAGTAAATGCTGGTTAAAGTATGTATATATAACGCAAAAATGATTTTACAAGGAACAAATTGGATTTTTGCGTATTAGTTTTTGTGTATTAGTTAAGGTAACATAAGTGTACAAAACTTTTATAGTGTAGTTTCTTTTGCTCATTATCTATAGTTATTATGTGCATATTAAATGAAATTAATCAAAATATTAAAAATGGAACTGTTAAAAATGCAAACTTGACATAATTACAATTATTACATATAATATGCTTGTATTCTGATGATACAAAAGCTTTAGCTATAACTGTCAACCAACCACAACAATGAATATTTAAATTAGTGGTGACTATTAGGGGGCGTTAAATTGAATTCCAATGCACAGCTTGAAATACATTCTTTATATAGTGTAATGGACGATGAGGAAATTGTTATAGCAGCGAAGGCAGGAAATGAAAAAGCCCTAAACTATCTTATTTATAAATATAAGAATTTCGTACGTGCTAAAGCAAGGACATATTTTCTTATTGGAGCGGATAGGGAAGATATTATTCAGGAAGGCATGATAGGTCTTTATAAAGCAATAAGAGATTATAATGAGGACAAGCTTTCTTCTTTCAAAGCTTTTGCTGAGTTATGTATAACAAGGCAGATAATCACTGCTGTTAAAACTGCCACAAGGCAGAAACATATACCTCTAAATTCTTATATTTCTCTGAATAAGCCTATCTTTGATGAAGAATCTGATCGAACACTAATTGATGTGATAGGTGGAACTGAGACAATTTGCGATCCCGAGGAAATGATGATAAGCCGGGAGGAAATTACCGGAATGGAGACAAAGCTTAATAAGGTATTGAGCAAACTTGAATTAAAGGTTTTATCGTTATATCTTGAAGGTAAATCCTATCAGGAAGTTGCAGTTGAACTGAACAGGCATGTCAAGTCTATAGATAATGCCCTGCAAAGGGTAAAACGCAAATTGGAAAAGTACTATGAGGAAGAGAAGGCAAAATCCGGGGTAAAGATTGTAATGGATTAAGTGGCATAATAGTTGGAATTATAGTTAGAATTTTTTACGATTAAGTAATAATAAGTTATAAATTGAGTGTTCTGATTTGAAGAGTTATAATTTGAAAACACAAAAAATTGTTGGGCGCATCTTTTACACTTGACCCAAAGATTACCCTGAGTGGTAAGATGTTCTTTTGAAATATATTGACGTAACCCTTAGAATGTAGACAAAGAGAGGATTTAAGGGGGTTATGAATAATGAATTATATAGAAGAAGATAAGCTCATTGCAGATGCGCTGAAAAAGAATGAAGAACTGTTTTTAAACTATGTAAAACAGGCACAAGAGGGATTAAAGAATAAGACATTAAACATTAATGGTCTTGAGCAGTTGGCAATACAGACAATCATAGCGTTTCAGAATCATATTGTAAATACTACAAATGGACTTGCAAGTGAGGAAAGTAAAAAAAAATTTCTGCAGGCAGCTGCCAAAAGTGCGGAAAACATGAAATCATTAGTGCCCAAGAAAGCCACCTCCACCTGAACAGTCTTGTAGGATTTTTTGACTTTACAAGGCATTTGGTATATTGCAGACATTGCCAAGAAGGCTATGCTCCTTTTGACAGAGAACTAGGGGTAGATGAGGTTCATCGGATTACAGGAGGTCTCAAAGAGGCACTATGTGATTTTGGACAGCGGATGTCTTCCTATGAGGAAGCTACGTATATGCTGGGAAAATACCTTAATATAAAAGTTTCTCCGACACTGATACAGCAGGTATGTGTGGATGTTGGAGGAAAACTTTTTGAACAGGAACGGAAAGAGGCAGAAGACTTATATAAAAACCAGTATAAAGCTATAAGCGTAGTTCCAGAGTATAAGAAACAAGGAAGAATTTATATAGAAGCAGACGGCTCCATGGTTCTGATGAGAAAAGAAGGATACAAGGAAGTTAAACTTGGAATGGTATTTAAAGACAGCAAGATTCTAAACCGGCACAAGGAAAGGCATATTATAATAGAAAAGGACTATGTAGCCTGTCTGGGAAGTGCAGAAGAATTTAAAAAGATGCTATGGGCCGCAGCCATACGAAACGGTTTTCAGGATGTCAAAGAAGTAGTGATATTGGGAGATGGATCTAAGTGGGTATGGAACATAGCAAAGGAGCTATTTCCAGAAGCAGTGTTCATATTGGACTATTATCATTTTGAGGAACATGTGTATGAGTGTGCAAATGTTATTTATCCCGAAGATGAGGTTGGTCGTAAGAGGTGGGCACAAGAACTATTGAATGGGTTTATGGAAGGTAGAGTTGATAAAACCATAGAAAGCATAAATCCCAGCTTATACGAGGATGAAGCAGTAAGGCTAAAAGTTGGGAGTCTAAAGGGTTACATGGAAAACAATAAAGACAAGATGGATTACAAAACATACAGAGATAACGGATATTTTATTGGAAGTGGTGCCGTTGAAAGTGCTCATAAACATGTTATCCAACAACGTCTAAAACTTGCAGGAATGAGATGGAGTAGGCAAGGCGCACAGCCGATGTGTACACTGAGATCGGCAAGTAAAAGTAACCGCTGGTACAAAGTGCAGGAGATTATTTACGGCAAGGTTTGTTAATTATTTTCATACGATTTGGGGAGGGGGATCTTGTACCCTTCAACACTGGAACATATAACTAATACAAAGAAACTATTCCTCTATTGGTTAGATTCATTATTTTTGGGTCAAAAGGAAAAGATGCACCCAAATTGTTTAGGGGTCTAGACAAATATTAAAATTTGTGGTATAAAAGAGTATAGTGATTTTCAAGAGTATTTAGAGTGATTGGGGAATTTAGAGTATTATTAAGCAAATAGCTTTAAAATAAAATGCGGGTGTAATTCAGTGGTAGAATATCAGCTTCCCAAGCTGACTGTGAGGGTTCGATTCCCTTCACCCGCTCCACAAGCCCTCATAGCTCAGTAGGTAGAGCGCATCCATGGTAAGGATGAGGTCATCGGTTCGATTCCGATTGAGGGCTCCAATATTAATAAAAGGGCTTCCATAAAGGAAGTCCTTTTATTAATATTGAGCTTTGTGTTTAAAACTGATGACCTCATCTCGCAGGGGATGCGCTCTGGATTCAGGCTGAGGCTTGATAAGCGAGAGATACAAGGAAGCAGAGTATCGAGGAGCAGAGCATATACCATATGTGAGCACCACAGATGCGAAAGCAGACGCAGTAGCTCGAAGCTTAGCGAGACTCAGAGCATCCATGGTAAGGATGAGGTCACAGTTCGATTCTGATTGAGGGCTCCAATATAAAAGTCCTTCAAATGCATTATTAGAGAGCGTTTGGGGGATTTTTTATTTGTACTTTTTTTAATACAATTTTCAAATTTTAACCGTTTTTTTCTTAAAATTTCATTTCTTAATGGCTACTTAATGGCTACCTTTTTGTGTACATTGTATACTGTATACATCAATTACTATTAACGTTATTTAATTTTGTGATATTATTCTTTATCCTTACCTTAGATTCTTCTCAGAAAGTTTTTCAGGCAAGCTGGCATTTAATATTTCAACTGAGTCCTCAACTATGTTATCAATAAAGTGTACATATATATCATAAGTTGTGGAGACGTCCTTATGTCCTAACAGCTCACATATAATTTTTATATCTACTTTTTCTTTAAACAGTTTAGAGGCATAAGTGTGGCGGACCAAATCTAAACTTTTGGATTTGAAAAAAAATCCAAACTTAAATAAAATCCAAACTTTTTTGCTCAAACCCGTGTATAGACTATCCATTTGGTTATAAAAAGTTTGGATTTTATTTTGCACATTTCTATCTTTTCAAACCTCAGAAATCAGTAAGTGAACCATCGGACTTTTTCCATTTCCGGCTGATTTTTTTGTCTGTTTCGCTCTCAAGAGTTGCGAGTGCTTTCACTTTCTGATCGGTGGTAATGTCGAGATATTTCATGGTGGTTTCTATCTGTTCGTGACCCAGCAGAAACTGAATCTCAACTATACTTAGACCATCCTCGATCCAATGTGAAGCTTGTGCATGGCGAAAATGGGGAGCTCCCCATTTTCGCCATGCACAAGGTCTACATCCGATCGCTGTAAATACCTCGCTTCCGTTGTCCTTATGCCACTGCTGTAAAGAAGTCGGAAGAAAACGGGGCATTGAAGTTTCCTGACAACGGACGCCGATCTTCCTTTATAAGGGCTAATGCTGTCACACTCATTGAAAAAGGCCTCAAGCTCTTCCCTCGTGAATGCATGAGGAATGTATTTACGTCTTTCCCACTTCGGGGGTTTTGGCGTCACGATATTGGTAATACCATGGTCGCGAAGATAGTCTATGAATTCCCTGACTACAAGCGTCCTTGTATAGCAGGAACTGCTGGTTCCTGTTTCACGTTTCCGACACCATGAACCAACCATCTCCACTGTCAGTGAGGAGCTGTCTTCATAATGGTCAGTACAATAATAATCAAAGAGTCTCAGGTTCTGCCCTGTTGCATAGTCATTCCAAGAGCCGGATGCTTTCCTGTAAGAGACGAACTTCTCTATATAATGTGCGAATCCAGAACGATATACGCTCATACATCAAACACCTCCTCTCTTACAGGAAAATTTTCGATGCTCAAGGCACATTCCCTGAGATGAGTAAGATTAGCAAATGTATAATAATCAAGCGATGAAGGATCCACATGACCAAGTATAGCACTTGCTACCGGTCTCGGAATGCCATTGCTGATTAAGGTAGTTGCAGCATTATAGCGGACCAAATCTAAACTTTTGGATTTATTCAGAAGAACGTGGGCTATGAAAGGTGAGGTGGTGACTGATGCCTTATGTAACATCGGAGCAGATTGAGCGTGCAAAGCAAATGGATCTGCTGACTTATCTGCAGCATTACGAACCTCATGAGTTGGTGCGTTTCTCCGGTAATGTTTATACCACCCGTACCCATGATAGTCTAAAAATCAGTAATGGAAAATGGTACTGGTGGTCGCGCAATATCGGCGGGCGCTCTGCACTGGACTACTTAATAAAGGTTAGGGGTATGTCGTTTCCTGAAGCTGTAATTCAGATAGATGGACAGGCAGCTGTCATGTCGCCTGTTTTACCAAGGCTACAGAAAACCGTTGAACATAAAAAGCTGCTATTGCCGGAGAAAAACGAAAGCAATGACCGTGTGATTGCTTATCTCACTGGACGTGGCATCCACAGAGAAATAATTGATTACTGCATCCAGACCAACCGGCTATATGAAAGTCGTGATTATCATAACGCAGTATTTATTAGTTTTGACCGGCACGGTGCTCCCCGATATGGTACACTTCGGGGCACATCGGGTAGAAGGTTTATGGGGGAAGTGAACGGAAGCGATAGGCACTTCTCCTTTTCTATCCTGTCCAGGAATGAATGCAGCAAGCTACACCTGTTTGAAAGCGCTATTGATTTATTACCATATTGCACTTTGGAATTACTCTCCTGCAGGGACTGGAGAAAGGATAATTATCTATCCCTTGCTGGGATTTATATGCCAAAGAAGATTGTTGAGGAAAGCACCCTACCCGCCGCACTTATGCAATACTTAAAAGACTCCCCAAAAATCAATGAAATAGCCCTGCATTTGGATAACGATAGAGCAGGTCGGCTAGCAGCAAAAACGATTCAAACTATTTTACCATCCGCGTATATCGTTTCTGATGAGCCACCTAAGCGTGGTAAGGATTATAATGACTATTTAAAAATACAACAGTGAAATATTCTGGAAAGATAGGTGCTTTATTTTTACATTATATTTTATAAACATGTCAAACCTCTTGATTTGAGTTATCATATATGATAACATATTTATGAGGCATGACATACACTAATATTGGAGGTGTATCATGGAGTGGCAAGTGGAATACTACAAAAAAGAAAACGGAAATATACCTGTCCTTGATTATTTGCTTTCATTGGACTCGAAAATGCGAGCAAAAGCCTACAGCGAAATAGAACTGCTCGAAAAGCATGGGTCCGACTTAAAGGAACCCTATGTAAAACCCTTAAAGGGTACACAATACAAAGGCCTTTTTGAACTGAGAGTAAAGTTTGCATCGGACATTAGTAGAATATTCTATTTTACAAACCGGCAAAATACCTTTGTGTTGCTCCATGGATTTACGAAAAAAACTGAAAAAACACCGCAAAGGGAGCTTGACCGGGCACTGCGTTATAAAGAAGATTATGAAAGAAGGTGTGATGATGAGTAAAGCTGGAGTAAAGTTTTCAGAAGTAAAAGAACTTTTAATGAAAGATGAAGAATTCAAAACAGAGTACGAAAAGTTAAAACCGCGCTATGATATAATTTCTCAAATTATTGAAGCACGTACAAGCCAAAACATTACCCAGGAAGAATTGGCGCTCCGGGTTGGTACTCAAAAATCCAATATCAGCCGCCTGGAAAGTGGAACATATAATCCATCCTTGGACTTTCTGGTTAAAATTGCCCAATGTCTTGGGAAGGAAGTACAGGTAATATTGAAATAAAGGTTTCAGAAGTCATAATTAAGATTGTTGTAGCACAGATGACTACAATTAAGGCCTGAGAAGTCAGCGCCTTTTCTTTTGATATTGAAATATATCTGCATGATGGTTATTAGATATAGATAACAAGAATTATTTGATCTTTTGTTGTAAGTTATTACTAAATGTAATACAATCCCTGTAAGTTAACAACATAGCCTGATATCTTGGCTTATATACAATAGTGAATAGATACTATTACACAAGTTTGTAAGGGCGAGCTTACCGCATAATTCCAATATAGTAGGCTCACTGGTGCTGGATATGGCCATATTTGAATTGAGGAACATAAGTTACACATTACGAAATAAGGGTAGTGTTAACTAAGCTATGAAAAATTATAGTTAGAAATATTTAAATTGATATTGTACATTGAAAAGTAAAAATATACCTAAACAACAAGAATATAGTGTGATAGTTACAATTTTACTCGGAAAAATAAGGGTTATTTGCTAACTTGTGATATTTGGGGCTAGCCCCAAACCCCATCCTCGCCAGAAGGCAGGCGGCCTGTCATAACAGACCGCATAGGCAAAAGGATTTGGGTGTGGTGCTGGATGTAAAGGGTCTACGGCTCCGCCTGCGATGAACGAGCGTAAACGCTCGCCCTTGACATCCCGAAGTTCAATAGCTAACGGCTAACATACTGCCTGCTTTGAAAGTATAAATTTTTGCGATAGCTCTATAAGCTTTTGCCATTTTGCAGGCATATTGGGAATGGACTCAAGCTCAGGAATTGAGTTAAGGGGTTGCCAATAAGTGTACGAATGAGGACGGAGGAAATTGTAGTAAGCAACAAATAATGCTACATGGGTGTTTGATCCTTCACCACTACCATAGCCATTAGTAACCTGGTAAGAAAACTTGAAAGTCCTGTTAAGTCTTTCAATAATTTGCTTAAGCCATCTATACTCAGTTGATACAGGGTCATCATTGGTAAGTCCAATAACTTGGATAAGATTGAAATCAAAGCCGTTGAGCATAAACTGTTGTTGGGCAAGTTTGTATGCTGAATAACCATCAGCAGCGAATTTAAGAGCTTTTCCGGGGAACTCATTAAACTTAGAAAAAGCCATACGCATAGCCAAGATGCAGGGACCAACATCACGGGTATCGGATATTTGATAACCGAGAATAGATTTCTTTATGGCATCCATGATGAACCAGACATAGTGCCGAACGCCTTTAACTTTAGTATAGGTTTCATCGGCAGCAAGATAGTTGGTAGGGTTATAGTCATAATTATCAACAAAAGGTTTAACAATGGCTGCAGCGGTTTTAGCATATTTACTAACCATTACATGGGAGATCTTGACCTGGTGTACTTCCCATAAAGCCCGGGCAGTAGCACGTGTTGAAAGTCCAAGGTTCACATGGTAGGTTAAGCAAAGACCTATGATATGAGGAGAGAAGTTCCTAAAAGTCAGGTTTACCGAGCCTTTTGGCATTGAATTTAAATCTACTTTAAAGAAGTCAGTAGTAAACTCACGGTAGATGTATTGGAGCTTGAACTTATGCTTGTCCTTTTGATATTCAGCGAAGTCTTCAGGTGAGAGGCTTTTAATAGCATTAAGGTAAAATGGACACTCTTTGTTAACACATTTATGGATATTAAAGTGCTTACGCTCTTTCTTTTTTACTAAGGTATGACCGCAGTAAGGACATAAAAGCGTAATAGGTTTAAAATCAGCTTTACCTTTACTAAACTTCAGGTCACAAACCTTACACCATAGTTGGCCACGACCACCTGTATTATCGTAAATATAGTTATGAGGGGCTCCACAGCGAGGACAGACAGTATCAGGGGATACAGGATTTTTACCACGTGATTTAATTGGTTTTTTATCCTTACCGTGAATAGCTTTGTATTCAGCGAGTAGCTGCTTGTAATCAAGTTCCTCAAACTTCTTAATAACAGGAAGTTTATCAACATTGAATTTGTTGTATTTGGGACTGGTAAAATCGTACTTTGGAAACTTTAAGGGTATATTTTTCGCAATAAAAACTAAAAGCTGATTAATTTGTGTAAGTAAAAATTGATTATATGCTATTAAAAATGTTATAATTGAGTTCAAACAATGACACTCTCCTTTAGGTTTTATTTGGTTGTTGGGAACTTAATTATAACATAAAAGAGACCAGCTAATTATTGTCAAGGGTTTTTTGAAAAAAAGTTAAAAAACCTTGAAAAGTAAAAAAGCGCATGACAACCAGACCACCCAGATTAAGTTGACATAAAATATGTATGGCTGGTCGAGAAAAATGTACATTGAAAACTAAATACCAAGCATATTAAGTTAAGCCGCTTTATTCTTTACTACAAGCTCTTTTGCATGTTCTTTAGGTGTTTTTAATTCAAAGGGTTTTTTATCTCTGAGAACAGCAAATATAATACTTACAAGCTTGTGCATGACTGCACCAAGAGCAACCTTCTTAGGTTTGCTAACACACTTTTTTTGATAGTATTCATATAACACCGGGTTATTAAGTTCTCCATTACGTTTTTTACGGATATTGGCAAGAGCACTGGTGTATAGAACTCTTCTTAAAAAGCGTGAACCTCTTTTGGACATTTTGTTCTGGGTGCCTTCAAATTTACCTGATTGCTTAACTGAAGGATCTATTCCAAAGTATGCCACAAGTTTATTGGGCTTTTGAAATGCAGAGAAGTCACCTACTTCAGCAAGAATTGTTGCAGCAGTCATAAGACCTATTCCAGGTATACTGCATAAGAGCTCAAGTGTCAAAGCTAGTACAGGCATGTCCTGCTCTTTATCATTCTCTATCAGTTTATAAATAGTGTTTTCAATATCGCTGATAGATTTTTCAAGTGTTCTTACCATATTGATATTAACTTGGATGAGAGATATATTTGCCGGGCTGCTAATGCTAATAGGTTCAAAATCCTTTGCTTTTTGAACCAACAGCTCATACTTTGAGGTAGCTCTCTTAATACCTTTTCTTGAGTTTTTACTTATGAGAGATATGATTTCCTCTTTATTCGCTTTCAGCATATGTGAAGGTGTGGGATACCTCTCAAGTAAAGCAAGAGCTGTTTTGGAAGTAACATCCTTGAATACATCAGTGAAGTTAAGCATGACCTGATCAACTATACCAATGAGCTTGTTTTTGTAGGCAGTCAACTGGTCAGTCATCTTGTAGTATTGGCGGCAGAGACTTTTTAAACAGTCAATAGTGTCATTTGGAATACTGGCGGTT